>Ga0065711_1009431_pt1 | contig 22233 bp, 8 predicted proteins | sample Hoacrofraction12_FD_59098 | JGI IMG/M metagenome (GOLD analysis project Ga0065711, IMG submission 59098) | Hoatzin crop microbial communities from Cojedes, Venezuela - Epithelial fraction 12 v2 (version 2) | ecosystem: Host-associated > Birds > Digestive system > Esophagus > Crop | place... | reverse complement strand
GAAAATATTGATTTGACTACAAGTGACAATTTACTGGAAAAGTGACCTCATGAAATAGAAATGTGATGCGTGCCTATCAGTGAAGTCGTCGTGTTAATGAAGGAGAATAACCATCACAATTCCTAACTATAATATTGTTCTTCATCTGATACAGCCAGAAGTGAGGTTTTTCTCTGGAACAGAAAACACAGAAAACGCACCATAATCTGATTCATAGGAGTGCGAATAATTCACCTCAGTAGCTTCCCCAAGAATCACATTTTTATTCACCTTTTGATTAAGAGATTTGTTTTTACCTGCTTCAGGAGAGGTGTTAGTTCTTCACCGTGAGGAAGGTTTACTTCAATTCCAAGCATGTAATTGGCAGGATGAGGAAAGGGAAGAGAGGAGGGAAGGGGGAAGGAGAGAGACATGACATTTCAATGAGCAAGGGTACAGTGGCTTTTCCTAGGCATAGAACTGTGACTTTCCTGAATTGTTTCCTGTACTTCTGAGATAAAGGTAGAAATAATAGATAAACTAAGAGACCATTCATCTTTTTATTTGCACATTTTTGAATTAGGATTTTCTTACGTGTTTCTTACTCCTTTTCCCCTAGGTCTGTTCTGTGAATGGTAGTAAAAGGAAAACAAGGAAAACAAGTCAGCTAAAGTTTCTATTCTTTTAACGTGAAAAATGGCCCTGTGCTGTGCAGAAACTCTGGAAAGTAGAGCCATCTGTGGAACTCAAAGTGCTGTGTTTCAGACCAGTTTATCTGCTTAAGGAAAGAGAGGGTGGAAAATAGTCAGAAAGCCACTCCCCACCAAGGAACAGCAGGTTCCCTAAACAAGATACAGCCACCTTTGCAGTTTAAGCTTAAAATAGTTGGGAGCCAAAGGAGGTGTTTCAAGGGCCCTGACAGTATTGTTGATTCTTGATGGTTGTTATTTTGTGTTTACTTGACAGCAGTTCCTGTGATATATAGTAAACAAGCTAACTGGAGTTAACAGTCTGATAAAAATAGATCAAAATAGATCAAAATAGAAAAGCCAGCTTTGGAAAGCAGCAAAGAGTCTTTGTTGGACAAAACAAATGATAACCTGAGCATAGGTCTGTTTGGGTTGGGAAAGTATTGAGCACTGAAGCGAGCTAAACTTCAGAATAGCCATACAGATCCGCATTCTGCTTCCAGGCTGAATCTTTACTTACATGCTGGGACACGCTGCCACTCATCCTGGAGCTGTGATTCCCCAAATGTCCAGCTCAGGCACTGTTTAGAGTATACTGCAGCTCCTGTCTGGGAGCATATTTGCGTTTTCTTTCACTAAATTCAGAACGCAGGGAGTGTATCTCATCCAAAGTTAAGGTGTGACCACATTTCACGCTGAAAAAAAACCATTAAGTTCTCACAACTTACAACAGATTAATTTCTAGTAGAAGAGAATTCACAGCTGTAGCTGTTATATATAATAAATAATGTCACTGCCTGTTGTTCACAGCTAAGCCTGAAAACAAAACAAAAAACCTACAATTTTCTCCTATTTTCAGTTCTCTTTATATCACGACATGCAAAGAACTTTACTGAAGGAGAGCATGCCAAAAACATTCCTTGAATGAATGCATTTTCAATTGATTTTTAAAACACATTAAAAGAAAGTATTAGCTTTGGTTTTCAAGAGCATTTGCACTAGGCTATATAACATATATAGAAGTTCTATTCAAATTTCCATACTTTAATTTTAGTGACCACTTGTTCTCATGATAATGTAAATCTTCATGCCTTTAATAAATTAATTTCATACATGGAAAGTACCACTGGCTTGAATACAGTATGCTAACGAATATATCAAGTGAAATATGTTGGATATACAAAATAACAGTGTCTGCGTCAAGACAGCAGTTAAATGCAGTCTCTGAGGGGTACTGGTTTCTACACAGGTTTGTTATAAGTAGAATAGTATCAAAATCAGTTTTACCTAACCTGATACAACTTCTATTCTGATTCAGGGTCTAGGCGGTTTCTTCAATGATTTCAGGCTTAATAAGCCGCCTTTTTCTTAACGACCTTAGGAAACTCTACCAAGAACCAGCAGTTCCACATTATAACATCCCTGGTTTACATAAAGCCTAAACACTGTGCAGATAGCTGCAGTAATGGCTATCTCAGCTGACCTACCAGTAACCCCTGTTTTGACCTGTAGGAATCACCTTCTCTTTAGAGGGCAAGAAGTTATTTCAATTATGGGGCTTACCGATTCATCTGTTTCAATGGGAAAGTTGTAGGTAGAAAACACTTCCATGTCTTTCCTGGGCTTTTACAAGCTGAGTTTTGCTGAAGATTTCATTATGATGCCAGAAATAATCTTGATTAATTATTCCTCAGAAAAAAGATGGCAAAATTATTGTAATACTACAAGCCATTGAACTTGAAATTGATTGTTTTCAATTATCAGAAGTAGAGGGGAATACAACTGCAATGTTTGTCATATTTGCTCACAGAGCCCTGCTTGTTGCCCAGCTCAGGAAATCCTGTGTCCTGGCATTTGCACCGCTATTTGCAGTATTCATTGTCACTATATTATTAAAGACCATATAAACACCTTTTTACAAAAGGCAGCAGATTCCTTAGTGTGCCAAGAAGAACACTCCCATTTGCTGCAGTGTCTTTTTAATCAAAACACATCCACAGCCGAGCAAGAACAATGTCACCAAGGTAAACATACCACGTAAATATACCTTCACAGGTGAAGGTGCCAAAGGTACCAAGAAGTTATTACAGCATTGAGTTCCTACTGTTTCCACAAGCAGTTACCTTCCTAAGTACTTGTATGGATCTGGCACCGTTCCTTTGTCAGGATGATGCCAAAGGCTGCCCTACAACTGACACACTTCCACCCTTGCTGACGCCTGATAGACCACAGTGGGGCAAGAATGCAGAGGGGACTCTTTTCACAGACAAATTTGGAGCACAGTGCATCTGACCCCTAAGAGTCTGGCCTCTGAGGCTCAAAGGGACAACACATTTATTAAACGTGTTTAAGACAGTAGTGCTTTTGCAGAGCATGCAGTAAAAAATACCATTTCTATATGCCTGTATAGTCTATACAAAAAACTGCAGATGGTCTGTGAAATTGAAATAAGAAAATAATTTGACCCATCATTGCAGAGACTTATCAATTTTTATATTGGAATACTTTGGAGAGCAAACCATAGTATAACGCTCGCAGAGACTGGGTTCTATTGCAGTGTAGCAAACACATACTACTATCATGTCTTGTCAGTGCAAAATATATCTTTAGAGAATTATCTCTTACTCTTTTAACTAAAACCTTATAAAATACATATTAAAAAATAATTCATCATAAGAAACAATGACAGTAAATCTTGTGTTACATCTCTTGACATCTAACTATAACATCTTTTTGGAAAATGTGTTTTGCAAGTGTGAAATTAGTATATTAATGCCCTGTTTGGGGGATGAATATGCCTGCTCTCGGGATTACTAAAAAAGAAGTAGGTGTCTTTCAAGAACATGCATTTTTAAGAAATAAATTCAAGGTTGTCAATAGTTACTAGCATTACAATGATATCTTGACAAAATATTATTCCTCTGTGGTTTTGCTTTCATGTCATCATTCGTTTGGGCAACAGGAAGGCAGAAGCAGTTGAATATTCAGCACGTCAGCAGTCAGTGCACAAGCACGTCTTTGGGTTTGCCTGGTATTTTCTGCTTCTCAGTTCTTGAAGTTTGAACATCACTTTGAATTTATTTCATTTTTACTTATTAAAAACATCAGAATCTAGTCCTATTAGCAGTTCTAAATGGAGTCTTTTACTATGGAAGGAATCAATATGGAGTTTTGGTTACTCAGCTATCGAATGTGCTTGAAAAATGAGATATGACACAGGGCACGTACCTCACAGAATCAAAAAAATCGATTCTTTCCAGGTCAGAATTGTGTCCTCCTGGATGAACACTGGCTGTCAGTACTGTTGCTGTGTGGAGAGATGGGAAGTAAGTACAAATACAAATTGGAAATAATTACATAGGTGTAAGAAGAAATATTTGGGGAAAATATTTGTGCTCAGTCAGAGAGTAAAATGCAATTTTTTTCTGGATTTTGGGTTTTTTTCCTAAACATTAAATAACTACATATACATATTGAGGGGCATATTCTGCATATCAAGGTTAAGGCATTTTTTAAAATGTTTAATCATCAGCATATATTTATGATATTGGAATATGCCCTACTGTTTACCACCTCTGAGTGTCTACCTACTGGCAGCAGGAGTAATGTCAGAGAATATCTCTGATATCCACGGAATTATTCTGGTTTTATAACTGATAGAAACCAAAACCTCAATCCCCTGGCCGTGTGTGATGCCTGTGTTACCTTCTCTCTTCAGTATATGTAAAGGAGGTGGCAGGAGGCAGAAATATGGGTGCTGCACGGGAGGGAGGGTGAGGCAGAGGCTGTAAAACTGCTGCTTTCCTGCAGCAGTTCCGCGCCTCTGCCGCAACTGCTGCATTTCAGAGTACCCTTGGACCCTGCTGAGCTTCAGTACCAAGCCCAAGCTGCGTGTGCATCTTTGCTTCAAGGCCCTCTGTGCTACTCATCCTTCAAACTAAATACTTCATTTACTATTAGGTAGAATTGGCAGTTCCTGCTTATGTAGCACACACTTTTAGCGTGCGACGAAGACTCCTCATCCCTTTATAATCCTAGTTCTGCAAAGGATGCTGTATGCAAGACTATTACTTAACGTGTACTTTTGAAGGAAATTAATTCCTTTTGCACCAAAAACATGCTGGGTGACAAAGGGCAGGACAATTCGTTGACCTCTTCCTTACCTCAGAAATAAAGAACTAGCACAGTGCCTAACGAATGACTTGTCTTCTCTGTGGCAAACTGAGCACATATGCTTGCTTTTACTAATAGAACATGACACGGTAGCACTTTCTTCTCGGTTTCTTCAACCCTGTGGTTATTAGGATAATCGATTATCCTAATAGAGGAGATGTTTTGTACATGAATATAGCAGGTTTAACTTTTAGTTATAAATCAGGTGTGAGATTCTGGTTTTGTCCTTTTCTAGGATTCAAAGGGATTTAGGGGGCCTTTTTTATTGCTTCAAAAGGAGTAAACCATTACCAAAGTGACCATGACTCCTGTCTTTCTTGCCCTAACCTGGAGTCATTATTTAGATTATGAGATTTCCCATATTTCCCACCATGTGCACCAACTTTTTTTTAGTGCCTTAAACAATACGTCTAATAAACAGTCTCTGGAAAGCATTTGATAGAAAACACATTTTAGGACAATCAAATCTTTAAATCCGTCTGTCTTTCCCCAAATTTCTGCAGACCCTAGGAAATGGGAGGCCCTAGGTAATTTCAAATACTCTTTAGGAAGTATCATTTTATGTTCATTTGTTCTCAAGTAAGCAACTACAGCGTGCTTTTCTTCTCTCTCTAGGGTCTTTTTGGAAATGTTATTCCTTTGGTATCTATGCTTCTGGTCCTGTTTCCAGCTGAGACCTAAGCGTAGTCCATGCTTAAACAGGTTCTGTTCTGTAAGAGGTGGCTGTCTACCACTATCACGTTGCTCCACCAAGCTAACAAGAAATTGGTCCCAGTTTATTACCCCACTACAAAGTCTCTGTATCACACTGCCCAAATCACATCAATATTCATAAAATTCTTAGATAGCAGTTTAATTAATGAAGATGGGGACTTTCACCATGCCAACCTGATGTATCACAAAACATGTGAAATTATTTAAGTTCCTTTTCACATGTGTGGTCTATAGAAACAAATTTTAGAAAGTAGCTTGCCTAGTAAAACATATTATTACTTGGATTAACAAAAAACTCCCCACAGTATGTATGGTCTAATTTTTTCTAATATAAAGATTTTGGACTTAATCTCTCTTCTAATGGTTCAGCAGCAGCAGTTTATGTGCTCTTATTTGGATAGGAATTCTTTGGCTAACAGAACAGTACCATACAATTCATGATTTGAACAGAAAATCAACGCCAATACATGTGGTGTTTCATCCAGTAAACACCACATTCCAGAAGGTGAATGTGAACAATATGGGTAAATTCCTGCTTTGAAGTCAGTGGTAATCTCCAATAGACCTAAGCAGAGGCCACATTTCACCTGATGAGTTCTACAATCTGTCTCTAAATGCGGTTGTAAAATCTGAAGGCAAATAATTGGCAAGACAGGTTATGATAGAATGAATTGACAAGTGCGAAAGGCATTAGGAATTCCTTTATCTGTCTGAATGTTTCCAGTGAATTTACATTTCATGATTGATTGACATTTATAATGAATTAAAATAAACGTGCGTTCAAGCAATACAAGGAAACAGAGAAGCCACATGGAGACAGCATATACAATTTCATGGTCTGAAAAAATGTGCATATCATTTAAACGGTGGAGAATCCAGTCCTCAGTCAAGGTTACTCCCTCCCAAACAGATTTTTTAGTGTCTAATAAGTTAATATATCATAGCTCATGAATTCTCAAAAAAGCAAGATGTTCACAGCCTCTCTCACTTTCTCATTCTCTTCCTACCTCTCTTCCTCCCCAACTCTGCCCCTCCTTCCTCTTTCCAATATTTCTTTAATGTCTATGAACTGTACAGATCACACTACTTTTTTTTTATTGTAGGAGGGGAATTAATGTAGCCTCTCCCTCTTCTACCTCTTAACCTGTTTCATCAAAATTTGTTGATCTTTTACACCTCTATCCCAGTGTCAAGTTTGCTCTGCAAATTGATTTTTCTATTTGAAAGATATTAGGGTCTTCCGATACACCCAATCATATTTACCCACAAATGCATACCTATATTATGTTCGCAGTCATTTACATAGCAAAGCAGGCTGGCGAACAAATTGGATGATGTTTTAATTTTTTGATGTTATCATTTTATATGAATACGTAAATCTCACTGAAGTGCCACAAAGAAATCACAAGGAGTTTTTTGCATATATAAGAAAATGACTGCCAAGAATAATCTGAAGTGATCAACCACCAAAACCACTAGTTAAAAATCAACTATGTGAATTTAAATAATTTAGGCCTTTGTCTTCAGAACTGACAATACAAGAACATGGGTGCCTACTCTGTGTGGGCTGAAAAACTAACCAAAAACTTACTGTAGTGGGTCCTACATGTATCCCACAAATTCATAATCCAAATGACTGTTTCCCCCTTCTCATAGCTTTTTCCTCTATATTTTCCTTCAGATGTTTGAGTGCTTACACTTCACCACCAGAGGTTCTTCAGAAAATTCACCATTGAGCTTCATAACACTGATAATGTGAATTAAGGTGATAACAATAACATAAGGTGATGTCTAGGCACTTCGCATCATTTGAACTCAGAACAACTGCACAATTCATCCTTGGAAAACAAGTTTGAAAGTATGATTATGAGCTTTGAAATTCACAACCGATTCTGTGTTTATAGTAACGTTAGAGTTTTCTGTACTCATTCATGAGATGCTTTTAGCTGTGCATACAGAGCAAATATTATAATTAAAAGTTAAATTCTCAATTTCAGTTTCTTACAAGGACTGCAGATGGATGGTTTCCACTCTTGAAAACTGTCATGCTTCTGGGATGAAACAAAAGCATGTTACTGAGTTGCAGAACTGGGGCTGATATTAGTAGCAGAAATTATCCCTACACAGATTACTCCTTCTATATATGTATCAGATATCCCACAGATACTCTGTGTGTGTGTGCATATGTGTGCGTTACAGTGTAAGGTAAATATCTGATTGTTTTGGAAAATTGGATGCTATGTAATTTCAGCATAGTTGGTAAAGACATCAACATGTGTTTTATAATTGCAAGTATTGACTATATTTAGTATCTATCTGTAGGAAATTTGTAAGCAGAAACTAATTATTGATTTAAAGTTATTTGCGTAGCTTTGAGGATTACGATAAAAACTTAAAACTGGAGGCAGAATGCTGTACCACAGAAATAAACAGAAAAATATTGAGTTTCATTTGGGTGAAAACTTCAACCTGTTCTAGAGAAATTTGAGTATTTAAGGACATAAAGAGTATTTGTTGGACTGAAATATAAGACAAGATTTAAAAGATGTAAGAACCAGAAACTTCTATTATAACACATTATTCAGATATGCACAAATAAAAACATTTCAATTCAAAGTACATTTCAAAGTTCCCTGAATTATGCCATCTTGGCGGTTTTGGAAGTTTATTTATAAGTTTAGGACAAGGCCAAAGGCAAATTCTAGAGATTTGAGGTCTGTTTAGCTGCTTGCTGGAGTCTCATTGTAGGGCAAATACGCTCCAGGTGCTTCTGTTCTGCTCTCTGTCTACTCTCTATTCCTAGAATGTGACTGAAGTGAGTAGCAGCATTTAAAGTCTTTAACCTTTAGGCAGTCCTAAAAGCATTCCACATCCTCCTGAACATCACATAAGCCAATGTGGTGTTATGTGCACCGGACCCGCAGCCACATCTGATTTCCAACGTGCAAACCTTTACTTGGAGGCTTTGATAGACTGCTAGAAATGACAAGGAAAACAATATAAATGCTGCACATAGATTAGCAGATCATTATTAGCCCTCTGCACACTAAAAGCTGAAACCCCCTTGATCTTAGACTATAAAAAGCCTTCTGAAGCATTTTGAGCTTCTCTTTGATTCTTGGCCCAAGCTTTAATTTTCTCACAGTGCTGCAGCTCTGGGTTTCATTAGGGATATCATCTCAAATTCCTTTGTGCCTCTACTTGTTTGGAAGTGTTACTTCCACCCTCATCTATGCATACTTCTCCACCTGTGTCAAAAGTTAGCTGATGATATCAAAATGCTTCAAACAATGCCTATTCATGAGCATTGTTTACTTTTTGCATCTAATAAGATTTGGCTTTATACTTCCCCTGTAATATAAAAAATTCCTATCATATATCTCAAAACAATGAATTTGTTATCATGCTGTTCTCAATTTCTTTCTATGTATTTATATTTGCTGCATTTTCAGCTAGTTCATTTCTTGCTGGAAGGTTATCTTCAATTAAATATTATTTTTTAATTCTGTTGAATGTGAACTCCTTTTGTGCAGCCAAAGCCAGGAAGACTCGTACCTTGTACATGTGCACCTATTACTCCAAAATATAATGCGTTATATTCTCAGCACCTTTAAATCAGTGCGACTAAATATTTTCAGAGTAATTCTGATTTGCGAGCCATTATTTAGCTATGTCTTATAACCATACACTAAGCATATAATAGCACTACTGTATATTGAGGGAAGGTCAAAAGTGGCCAAACACTAGAAATTTAAATTTTTAAAGCTACCTGACATTATCAGTAAAATGATTATTTAAATCCTTTGATTTTGTTTCCCTTCTGCTCATCAGAACATCTACATGTCTATTAATTGACAGATTTCTGGAAGTTCAGCTTCTGACTCATTCTACCACTTATCACCTCACCTAATCCTAGATATTAATTAACATATAAATTACTTTTAGTAGTGGAAAGTACTAAGCATCTTTCCAAGATCTAGAAAGAGTCAGGAGGGGAAGGAAAGAAAAAGACAAGAACAACAGAGTCAAAAGCAATAGCAAGGACAGGAAAGGCCATTTTGATGCCAAATTTGATTTTGAATGCCAAAGCCACACAGAAGAGAATAAATTATAACAATCAGAACAATGGGATGAGAAATGAAAAGTTCATTGTAGTGATTATGAAATTATTGCTTGTTTAACTGTGCTACAGATCTAAGAAATTATTTCAGTGAAATTTAGCCCTAGAAACATTTTTTACTTTGCAGTAAAAAATGTTTCTTGAATTCTTTGGCTGCAAAGCTCCATAACTGGTTAAAATGTACTGGTTGCTATGATCAGGACTGAGCATATGTAATAGAGAAAGAAAGAATTCTTTTTATAGTCTATTAGCGTCTTAAAACTATCATCTGAGGTATTGCTCACTGTTCGGTTTGGATCTGAAGTTACTTTATAGCTTGTCAGACTTTCATTTATCTTTCTCAGGATGAGCTGTTTGAGGAATTTTTCACCTACAACAGCACAGCCTTTTCTGAGAAGGAGATTTTGGCACTTCTCAGTCCCAAAAATTCTTGCACTGAGAAGCTCCATGCTTGTATCTTCAAGAGCAGGAATCTAAAAAAGGTTTAGGCAGTGGCACTGATGTGAGATACACTATTTTCTGTCTCTGAAAAATTTACTTTATAGAGGTTGAACTGTAAACCTTTCAAAGACTTCTGTCTGCACATGGTCAGTCAAGGTTCCCATGATTCCACCTGTATTGAGCGTACTGCTGCCCAAAGATCCAAGGACGAAATAGGACTTCTTGATGACTGCTCCCGCTAATTGCCAAATTATGTGACACAGGACCCTGGAGCTGAAAGCAAACTGTCGGTTTCTGCTNTCCTCAAGTACCTTCCAGCTGGCTCCCACACAGTGCAAAGAAGAGCAAACTACCTATCATCTCGAATGCAGAAGAGTGACAAGAGTGAAGAGGTAGGCTGCAAGCTTGCGAGTTTTTGCGGAAAGAGAAAATCGAGGAAGGAGGAGTTGCAGAGTTAGGGAAATACAGGGGCTACACAAGGGGCTATAGAAAGATGCAGAGGAGCCAGAGCACGGAGAAAGACACACGCAGAGGAAGAACATGGGCAAAAATTAATTTCTGTTACAATATTTTAGAAAATGTGAACTAAAAGACGTGGGATTTCAGGAAAAGAAAGCATTGATGAAGTTGAACCCACTCAGGTTTTATACAATGCAGTTACACACCGAATGAGACATCGCAATGAGACAGCTAATATTTGTGAGACATTGCAAATAAAGTTAGTGAGTATTGCATTTGTGTAGAAATTGCTTTCAAATAATGAAGTATTCTTAAAAAAATCATTCTTCATGTCTCAGCTTTGGCACCCATAAACGGACACAGTAAATTTGGCCTTAATCTCTTTGCACTTGAGTTCCACAGCTGCAAAAATGGGACACTGGTAATACACTTTCAGAGCAATAATAAAGGTAGGTTTAGGAGCAACCATGAAGCAATTAGCTGGTGTGATAAGAGAACCAGAGAAATTCCCACTGAAAAACTTGCTGCTCGCTGGCATCCTTAGATAGCTGAAACTCTATCAGATCCTCCTTACTCTCCATGCTTTTTTACCTTTTTGATCTTCTCGGTGCAATGGAATCCAGAGAAACTTTCTGAGTTTTTTCTTGGCTTTCAAATACTTTGCCAGTGTCATCTTTAGCATGAATGTCAGAATATACACAGGGAAGTCTGGAGTAAACTTTTTTCCCCAGTCCATCTGCATCACTTGATTACTGGCACTGAAGTAGCTCTTCGGCCAAGGCAGACACGATATAAACACATGCTGAAAATCCAAGCACAGTTACATGACTGATGTCAAGAAAACATGCATGTTGCACCTCATCATGCCAAATCTTAATTAAAACATGATTTCACTACATTCTTCTTAATTAACCAAAACTGGATTCCTTCCAAATATGAAGTTAAGCTTTATTCATGTTGAAAATATGAAAAAAAGAGAATATGTATTCTCTTATGAAGTATAAAACTAGCTATAATTCTCACCACCTTCACTACCTTGCTTTTTTCTGTAGCATGACGATGCACTACTACTTCTGTACATGGGGGACGAACTCCCCATCCCAAAAATAAATCACTTGGCTGCCTTTCTTGCTGAGGCACCTGTTGGTTCAGACAATCCAGCAGCTGTTTTAGCCCTGGAGTTCAACGCAAATGTGAGTGCAGTTTTAGAACTCCACCAACTGAATCAGAAATATTGCGACCTTGTGACACAGAAGGCCAAAGCATTTAAGTTCATTCTCCCAGGCTGATTCCTTCGAAAGTGTGAATGGGTATATTTCTCCTGAGAGACTTTATGATGGACCTGGTATCACGCGCCTGTGTGCTTCCACCCGTAAGCCAAATCAGATATTTGCTATGTTGCAGCAATGTTAAGTATATAAAGCCAACTATGTTGTATGCTCTGGCCGATTTGACAAAATGGAATTATATTTTTACACCTGAACCAAGTAAAATTTGGTTTAGTCAGATAATCTAGTAGGTTACATATTTTATATCAATGACCACAAAACCAGTACTTTGTCAGGAAGGCAGAAAATTCATATTCTGTCCTCGTAGCTCATTCTCGGCTTTGAGAAAACATTCCTCCTTTAGCAAGCTGGATCAAAATAATTTCTTTGAGGGAACTTTTAAACAAATCCTATTTGTTGTCTTGTCTTCATTAAACCTTTAGTTACTGTGTAGCTTTCCTCTACTTCTCCATTTCTTTCCTTCTTTTAGTTAATTAACTCCTCTTATATGACCTGTAGCCAGAAAAATATCTCAGTGATTTTGCTCAGCATCATAGAAGCTGTCAGAAAAAGAATAGTGACTGTCTTTTGCAAAGCCAGAAGACTGAGGTCTCCTGTTTAAATGTAGTCTGAAGCAAAGCTACACACATATAAAGGCAAATACTTTTTACAGTATGTTCTCACTATTAGCTCTATTAAACAGAAACTGATTTTGCTTGTATTTCATGTTCTCAATTGCTCTGATTTCTAGGCAATCTAGAATGCGGAAAAACACTTTGTCACATCGAACGTCCCTTTATTAGCTTAGCTTCAACCCAATACTCAGCAAAACCAGACCAATCCACCTCAGATTTCATATCAAAAACCTCATGCTAGGTCACCATCTGTCAGATCACACAAGAAATTGAAGATGTGGGGACATACAAAATGTATAGGCAAAGATTTTTAGGGCAGGAGGGATGGGTAGAGGGTGAGAGGGTCTCATCTGCAGATATTCATAGCTGGTCTATGCATTGTCTTGAGTACTTGTACAAACAATATCGTATCCCCTGGTTTTGAAAAGTTGTATGTTTTACTGACATCCTGAGAAGAAACTGCAGCAGCCACCTTCATTTTTAGGCACAATAACTAAAAGCATTCATCTGTTGTTTGGCTTTATTTCCTCATCACTGGTGAGATGAAGATGTATGGATTGTGAACAAAGTTGTTTTAGAGCTTATGGCTGACTTCAGGATGTTGCTGGGGGAAGTGGGAAGGAAGAAAGTAGATTCTGAGGACCAGGGCATGATAACCATGCATTTGAATACCTCCGAGAGCCTTCCTAAGTGAACAATTCCCATTCTTTGAGATTTGCTTTTTATTAAAACTACGCATTTTATAATATTTCTGTTTGAAAAAATAATGTCTAAAAATTATTACTGTTGTACTTTAATACATTTATTTATTGCTTTCCTACATGGATGAGCTGTAGGTTGTATTAGTAGCCCTCAGACCACTTTAGAAACCGCACAAGTATAACTTTCCGCTACTTTACAATCCAGAATTTCCTATTATTTTCAAATACTGAATTTTCTCCAGTCTTGAAATCTGGGATGTCTTTCTCCTTAGTTTTCTCAACTTTAGCAATTCAGTAAATATTTCTAAATGTTCATGATCAAAGGTATTTAACAGAATATTTCTAGAATTCTTTTGACTAAAATAGTCTTGAAAATAGTTAATTAACAATCTAATAGAAATACAAATATTGATGTCTATCAGTACAGAAACCAAGGCTCCAACAGCAAGGTAAAACAGTACTCCCTGTTTGGCACCTGAGCTCAGTCTTCAATTTTCTCTAACGCACTCTACTGAAAGTTAATGAAGATGTTCTGCATCAGTCATGTTCAGACATGAAAGTGATTCAAAGCACAACATTTGCAACTTTCAATTTAGGTTTCACACAGCAATAAAACAGTTTGCTAACACAGAACAATTTTTAAACTTGCCTGATTATCTGAGGAGAGGGAGGATTCTCAAATGGACTCCAATGGCAGACATTAAACTGGCAGCTGTTTAGCATTACCGAAATGAATAATGAAGTACCAGTGACATCTGGATGGGTCCTAGGCAGGCTCTGATGAATCAGGATAACTTCTCTTTTCTAAAGAGTGATCCTTTCAGTGTCATTCACTGATGATAAAATGCTTCTTCACTTAAGCTGTGAAGTGTGTTATGAAAACACAGAATTACAGTAACTACTAAATAAACAGGGAAATGAATCATTAATAAAAATCTCCTCTCTTTCCACGTCCAAGCCAAGTATTGGAATGATGAGATAATGCAGTGATCACAATAAATATGATTCTATAAAACGACAGAAAGTCAAGTTTAACCCCTCTAAGAGCTTTGAGTTTATGGCACAGTTTCCACATACACGTAACTTTTGGTGTGANAATTTGTCAAGACCATAGAATTGTTTTCAACTAGCAAATGCACTGCTTTATAAATTTCTATGAAGATATACAACATAGTTTTCAATTCCTCTCAGTGACACAGAGAACATGACCTTGCGTAAAAAAATCTTACCTGTGTTTTGCAGTAACAGCTTAAAAACACACTGACACCACAAATTTCTGGCCCGTTATTGCCAAACACAACAGTACTTTTGCAGCATTGTCTTTGAATGCATTTGAAACAGCATTTGATGAGTTAAAAAGAAGTCAAAACCAGTTATGTGGAATGGTTCCAAAACCGTGCGCTATATCATTACAAGCATTACTTGAGTATTCAAGAATACGAACGTACCTGGGTGCTTCAGAATAGAATACCTGGCAGCAAAATATCGCTATTCTCTTCTTGCTGATACAATATAGGACAGTGTAATTACTGCCTAACACTTTGAAAAACTGCTGGTGTATGTCTAAGGTCAAAGTTAATCAGCTACCTGGAAATCACTCAAAAAAAAGAGTATTCCTTAGTAATCAGAGAGGCAGATGACATCTTTACTTGCAGTGTCTGAGACAAGGTGAACCAGTTCCTCACTTCTCATACTCGCTATGTCACCCAGGAATACCAGGATGCTCTCCTGAAAACCCTTTCCACCAACAAGACAATAATTGCAACAATAAGAAAATACAATAATAAAATAATATAAAAAGGAATATATAATAATATAATAAGAAATTTTTTGTAGAGATGGCTTTGGGAACAAATGGAAGGGATTGTATTTTCTTTTTAACAATTCTATCAGACTAGTTCAAGCAATTTCAGGCGAGTCCCTGCGGGAAAGTAAACATGTCTTAAACTTACTCTAAGTTTCTGCTCTGCATGGTCTCCACACAAATAAAGTTATGAACAACAACAACAACCATATGAGAGACCAGCTGTTACGCAATTAGTTTCACACTTTTAATAGGAAGGGACTAAACCAGTGGCTGCATAAATTTCATATTTATTCAGAAAGCCTTCATTATACTTTGTTCATCACTTTACAGAAGATACAGCAGAAAGAGGCAGTGGTAGGCTGTTGTATGTCGTAAGAGTTACTTACATGGGAAAAGGGTGTTACTGGGCAGATTCTATTGACATTGAAGAAATACAACCTCTGCTGGTCTAAAGGAACAAGATCATTTACATCTGCATATTTATATATAAAATCTCTTTTGCATATGTAAAATATTTTAAAGTTACATGAGCTTTTTATGTCTTTCACTGTTCTTTAATACCAGATACATAATTCAATTAAAAATGAATTTTTGTTGTAAAGCAGACCAATTTTACACAGAATTTTTGATAGGTTCAGACACGTACTCTAGGTATTAAATGCTTGCATTTTGTTTGTCACTTTTTTCTGATTATTTATCAGTAATTGGGGATTTCATTGTCAGCTTGCTGGTCTTTACCTCTTAGCAGCCGTTGTTTTGCAGGGGAAGATCCACATTAATGTAAACCATCAAGTTAAAAAAAACCTCCACCTCTTAGACTGACAGACATGGCTGTGCTCGTCTTTTTAAACTTCAGACCAATAAGAAATAAATTCTGTTTTATCCTCTTCAGTCAAAACAACAAAGCAAGGGGGGTTTTCCTACAGCTTTAGTGTAAAAGTCCCCAGATGACAAACACAAAAGCCCAGATATCAAACGGGATGAAAATGCTGATGTTCAACACCTGCACTGCGTGAGGGCCAAGAAGTAAGCTAAAGCCTTTGCTAACCGACACACCTGCTTGATAGCGCAGTTTTTAACCCCTTCCTCTTCCTTCTCAAATTTCTTACTTGAAACAGGAGGGGATTGTAATAGAATGATGCAATCGAAAGAGATGCTAAAGCACAGTTATAAAATAGAGACTACATGCTGCCTTCTTGTCAAAATGTATCAAATCACTATTTAATTTGTATTAAAAGGCTATTTAGCCTGACAGATTTCTAGTAATGCTGGAAAGGATTATTTATGGCTACAAAATTATGGAAAAATTTATCCAGGCTCTGTGAAACTGTCTTCCGTGCCTACCAAAACGTTTGTGCCATCACATCATTATATCTGATCAGGCACATGCTGCTAAAACTACGTGAGTAGTCTAATTCTTCTCTCTGCTTTTCAGAGGCTGCAGCGATATGATTAACGCCCATGCAGCCGAAGCTGAACCCAGGTATCTACTGGTTCTACTTTTGCAGTCCATAAGCACTGAGTATTCATGCTGAAGTGCAGAGGGCTTGCGTGGAAGGTCACAAACGCATGAAGAGGGGCCCATATCACAGCAGTTCTTACACTCCATCAGAGAATCATAGAATAGTTTGGGTTGGAAGGGACCTTTAAAGGTCATCTAGTTGAACCCCTCTACAATGAGCAGGGACATCTTCAGCTACATCAGGTTGCTCAGAGCCCCATCCAGCCTGGCCTTGAATGTTTCCAGGGATGGAGTCTCTACCAGCTCTCTGGGCAACCAGTACTGGGTTTCCACCACCCTCATTGTAAATAATTTCTTCCTTATATCTAGATTAAATTTACTCTCTTTTAGTTTAAAACCATTACCCCTTGTCCTATCACAACAAGCCTTGCTAAAAAGTTTGTCTGCATCTTTCCTATAGGCCCCCTTTAAGTACAGAAAGGTCTCAGTAAGGTGTCCCCAGCTCCTTCTCTTCTCCAGGCTGAACAACCCCAACTCTCTCAGCCTTTCCTCCTAGGAGAGGTGTTCCAGCCCTCTGATCATTTTTGTGGCCTCCTCTGGCCCTGCTCCAACAGGTCCATGTCTTTCCTGTGCTGAGGGCTCAAGTGCTGGACGCAGGACCCCTGGTGGGGTCTCACCAGAGCGGAGTAGAGGGGCAGAATCACCTCCCTCGACCTGCTGGCCACGCTTCTCTTGATGCAGCCCAGGACACAGCTGGCTTTCTGGGCTGCGAGCTTACATTGTCCGCTCATGCCCAGCTTTCCATCCACCAGCAAACCCAAGTCCTTCTCAGGGCTGCTCTCCATCCCTTCATCCCCCAGCCTGTACTGATACCACGAGTTGCCTCAACCCAGGTGCAGGACCTTGCACTTGGCCTTGTTGAACCTCATAAGGGCCCAATTCTTGAGCTTGTGCAGGTCCCTCTGGATGGCACCCTGTCCCTCAGGCGTGTCGACAGCACCACTCAGCTTGGTGTCATCTGCAAACTTGCTGCAGGGTTCACTAGGTCCTGCTATGTCATTGATGAATATATTAAACTGTACTGGTCCCAGTGTGGACCCAGAAGGGACACCACTTGTCATCAGTCTCCATCTGGACATTGACCTGTTCACCGCTACCCTCTGGCTGTGACCATCCAACCAATTCCTCATCCAACGAATTGTCCATCCATCAAATCCCTCTCTCTCCAATTTAGAGAGAAGGATGTTGTGGGGGATCGTGTCAAAGGCCTTATAGAAGTCTGGACAGATGACATCCATAGCTCTTCCCTTGTCCACTGATGTAGTCACTCCATCATAGAAGGACACTAGGTTGGTCAGGCAGGACTTGCCCTTGGTGAAGCCATGCTGGCTGTCTCGAATCACCTCTCTGTCCTCCATGTGCCTTGGCATAGCTTCTAGGAGGATCTGTTCCATGATCTTCCTAGGCACACAGATGAGGCTGACTATCATTCTTCAGTCCTTCAAAAAAGAAGAATATTCGACGTTTCTTCTTCTGTCATAATTATTACTGAAAATGAGGGTCACATTATTTGGTCCTTAGTCACTCTTAACAATCTGCATAGGCTAGTTGCTATTGTAGATAAAAGCAGTTTGCCTAACTGTGAAAACTTACACAACTGGCAGCTACCACACAATTTTAAGTCCACGTTGCTTTCTCCTTCCTTCACCATTCCATGTAGAAACCATATTCTAGTGTCTTCCGCTATTGCTTGGGAAGTTCTAAATAAATCCAAAACTCATAATTGTACACTGGAATAACATGAGATATTGCATATGAGAGATACTTCTGCTTCTCGTAGCAGAAAGCAACATCAAGGTGGAAAGGGTGGACTCAATTCAGTACAGCTGTAGCTGTGAAAACTATGCATTTTCCCCACATCTCAGCTATACCAGGGTGTGATCACACCAGTGACGCAGCAGCAGGAGCTGTGATTTTGCTGGAAGGATTAGCAGAAAGCATTCATGTTTCAAAATAGGGGATCCCATCTAATACTAGGAACTCCACTTGGTTCAAATGCGAGGCTTATTTGCATTTTCTTCATCTTTGCCTCCATATGAGAAAAAAAATCTACAGAACTACTCAGCAAGAGTTCTTAAAATTTTATGCATTCATATAACACTTCAGCTGGCTATCATTTAAGGTAATATATTTTTCAAGCCTGGACCCCAGAGGGGAATAAACTAAGCAATGGCCTGATGATCAATTGTCATCACTTGATACAGCTCAGGAGCAACTCAGAGAAAGTCCTAAATACAGGGGGTTTCTTGATAACTGTTTGAGAAAAGCTGACTGTTCCAGAAAAGAAGCCATGTGAATGAAGAGCAGAGGATGACGGGTTTCGTTAGGGGTTGAATAGGGCTGGAAGAGTGTTCACAAGTGGTAAGGAAGCTGAGGCTGGGCACCCACGTGGTTGTTATTACGTGATCTCGAATTGCGAATTCTTGTGCTTGTTACAATAAAACAGGGAGGATTTTTAGACGCTTTGCAGAATCATTGTTTGCCAACTTCAGCAGTGCGTCGCCTCTCCAAAAAGTCAGAGTGTGCGCAATGTTGGGGATCTGGGAAGGGGTCCTCTTCAGTGACATTAGCTAAAGGACCTATGATACAAGATCTTACTCCTTTGAAAGTGCAGCAGAGCGAGACTACGTGCTTGTAAGACCTCCCAGCGTAGTCAAGGAACTACATGTTCAGAGCTAAAACCCACTTAAGGGTAACTCCTGAGAAGAGAGTCTGGCACATCAGGACTCATAGCAGGGATCCTAGTTCGAGTCACCCCAAACAGGATGAGTTTACCAGGGCGTTAGCAGTCAAACTACTACCCAGCAAAACATGGGCAAATGCGGGAGTTCAAGAAACCTGGAGAGAATGCTATTAAGCTGCTGGAGAGACTGCTATTAAGCTGCTGCGTTCACCCTTCCTTTCTTCCTGAGGGTGTTTGAGTTATTCAATACCAACTCCTGAAATGTTTTCAACTGTAAGAAAGCAAAAAATGTTTCTCATACTCCAAGATTTCAGAGGCAAGGACATGCACAATTTTAACATTTATTACCTGACTAAAGATGTTTCAAGTTTTGGTATGCTTCCCAAGAATATTCATTTCTCCCTTGCAAAACAAAATTATATTCCCAAACGTTTGACGACGTGTGTGGAGACAAAGAAATGGCAAACACAATTTCTTTTGATTTGCCACCTCCTTTAGCCCATCCTTTTAACCTCCATTTGAACTTTTGCAGTAGTTAAAATGTAGATTGACGCTTTAAACAGAGCTAAAAAGTGCTGACAGTGTTGGAATAAAGGTCTGAACACACTAATAGGTTTTAGTGTCTGAAACTTTTGATAATCTGGCCCTGAGTGTCATGGGTCTCTCTGAGTGGATTCCACCTGTCCCGTAAAGTTATGTATTGAAATGTAACACAGCCCTTTGATCTTCCCTGTGTGAAGAGCCTTGTGTTCCATAAAATCAACAAGATGCTCTCATTCACTGAAAAGCCAGATCTTGGATTTGGTGATTGGTGAGACTACAGCACTTGTTAGCGTATGTGCCTTTTCCCCTTTTGTTTATGTCAAGTTTCAGCTGCAGGCTGACCCCAACAACACCAGAGAAAAATCAAAGTCTTTATTATTACGACACAGCAAACTAGGATTGGGCCATGTTAGCATAATATCAACTGAGACTGTAAAATAAATATTCATGATTACTCTCTGCAGTAAAAAACACTATAGTGAGCTAACAGACATGTCAGCAGTGTTGGTTGTTTTTCTTTAGGGAAGTGGTTTCACATCTGTGTTCTTTACGATGGAGTTTGTTGCACAAACAAGACAACTAATAGGGTTACTCCAGATTAGCATTGCCATAGTGGGAAGTGGACTGAGAGTAGGGTGTTTTTTTACCGGAGTACATAATTACAAATAAAATTCAGACTGAAAGCCCGCTTGCCACTTGTGTGGTCACACAAAATACCTGTGCTCAGCCCTTCAGCTACTCTGCATAGACCTGAAAAGCAGCCCAGTGGCACAGGCTCCCCCCGTGCCAAGCACACATCCCCAGTACGTCCGTAGCGCAGTGCAGAGCAGACTCGTGCATCACCCTTCCTTGCCGAGTCTCTCAACCCTACACCCAGAGCTTCCACCAAGCCACCCAGCAGCTCTGCGAGACCTCCAGAGTCACCAGCACAGGGGCTGAATCCCAGCTGGCCTCCTACAGTCCCAAGAAACGAAGCACCGTGAGACCTCAGGGGATCCTCTCCTCCTGCCTCAGTATCCACCCCGCAGTGCTGCCGCCATGTCTCAGTACTTTTATGTAGACAGATGTAGGACAGGATTTTCCCTGAGTGACTTCTCAAGTTCATCCAAGAACTACACTGCATACCCACGAACAGAGCCCAGGTGCCTCTACTCCCTGTACCTTTGTCCCCAAAACTCATTTAGGGTTACATGCACCAGTTGGTGAAAACAACCTCTGGCGCTGTAAACAGTGTGTAGGATTGTCTGACATCCAGAAAAAAAATCCATTATGACACGTGAAATGAAATTTCATTGAATTTATTCTTTCTTCCTGTCTTCAGATGACACTTTGTTCACTGTCTTCATTTAGTTCGCAGTTTTATTTAAATATAATCTGTAAGATGAGCTTTTTTCCAGCCGCTTGCCATATCATCAATTACATTATTAGTATAATTCTGTTCATGAGTAAATGTCCTATTATCCAATTATTATACCTGCTATTAATATTGAAGTTTTGTCCTGTATTACACCATCTACTTCCAAAAACAGATGACAAAATCATAAAATGTTTTCATGTAATTTACAGTTATCTCATTAGATGGCAGTGTAACATTCAAAACAAATGTTTTATTCTTTTATACATATGTATTCCATATNCACCATGAAAAGCAGTTGATTTTACGTGTTAAATCTAATGCGTTTTTAAAGACAAATGTCCTTTTACATTTTGAAATGTTCAAACTTAACATCTAAAAGTGTATCTTAACATTAAATGCTAAGTGTTGTTAATTGAATGAAGACATTACTCTTCTTGCCAAGAAGTTATATTTCTCAATAAATACTATTTACTGTCATCTTTAAGTCCTAGGGCCTAGTCAAGAAATTTGTGTTGCAGAAATCAATGTGTTGAGAGGACTGACAGTTTTAAACAGTCTTTATATCATTTTGATCCTTAGGCCAGCTGAGAATCAAGTCAGCTCCAGATAAAGTTTGGAACTACTTTAATATGTTGTCCCCAGCAGTAAGAACTTTTACAATGCCATGGATCATCCAAGAATTATTCTTCTTGTATCACAGATACCTATGCTGCCTATTTCCCACACTAAAATCTGATCTGTGCTGCTTCATAGTGCAAAGACTTGCTATCTTACTGTTCAGAAAAAAACTTAGTTTTCTAGAACTGAAGGCATATCTGAGGACTTCTTTTCTTTCCCAATTCCTTGTACTCCTTTCCTCCCTTGATACATCTGTCAAGGAGGAAGAAGAAGCATTAAAATAGAAAAAAGAACTTCTGCATTAATGGACACTAAATCTAAGAAAGATGACATTAAAGTAGTTGGTATGACTGGTAGTGAAGTAAATCACATGTATTCAAAATACCTAGTCAAGGTTCATATTCTTCTGTATTTACAATTTTAAGTTTACCAGTGCAGCCAGCCCTGGAATGGGCATGCAGTAGTGGCCAATGGTAACTTGCTGGTTCTGAAGAAGAATCTTGTCTTAACATTCAATCACTTAA
>Ga0065711_1035505_pt1 | contig 22234 bp, 11 predicted proteins | sample Hoacrofraction12_FD_59098 | JGI IMG/M metagenome (GOLD analysis project Ga0065711, IMG submission 59098) | Hoatzin crop microbial communities from Cojedes, Venezuela - Epithelial fraction 12 v2 (version 2) | ecosystem: Host-associated > Birds > Digestive system > Esophagus > Crop | place... | reverse complement strand
CTGCTCTCCAGCAGGTCCACCCCAAGCCTGTACTGGTGCATGAGGTTGTTCCTCCCCAGGTGCAGGACCCTGCATTTGGCTTTGCTGAACCTCATCAGGTTCACCTACATATATGCTTGCTACGCAAAACAAAAAATTACCATCCTACACCAGGGTTCCTATTCAGCTTTGATTTAATCCACAGTTGGACCATGCAGGCTAAAGATCCGTGCAATGGATTCATCAGCAAAACGGTATTTTACACTGGCCATTTCTAGGAACGAGACACTGACATAATGGTTATGGTAAGTCTTTGCACGCTTTCCTTACTGTCTCTGGAGGTCTGGGGCATGCACAGAACGTGGTACCAGTGTAGAGCTCACATTTTTACCCACAGCATTTGGAATGATAACAAAAAAAAAAAAAATAGTATGCATGCTTTTCCTTTATTGCAGATACACAGACAATAGGAGGATAGGGGATAACCAGATTTAAAAAAAAAATAAAATCTGCATGCTATTGATTCTCCCACACTTATTGCCGACTGCTATGTATTCTACCACATATATTCTCTTTGATGTTAACGAGAAAGATGAGCTGCAAAGGCTGCAAGAAAGCTTATGTCCGTTACTGTCTTAATTATAAACTTGTCTGACTATAAATAAATGAAAAATAAGTTGTTTGTATGCCCTGGCCAAACTCCGAAGGCTATAAAGTGAGCACTCCATTATTTGTCCTAAGAAGCATTTCATATCGCCATGAATGTAAGCACCTGCAGTATTAAGAACCGCACCCAACAGACGTTTAGATAACAAGGTGTTTGGCAGGAATTTTAGTTACATGTATGACCTGAAACAGAAGCAGGAGAAAAAGATTCATGTATACCAGAAAGTAATGATACCCCTTGGAAAATGCTCTTTGTATGAAATACTACAACTGCAGTCACTGAGAAGGTATCCTGATGACACCCCAACTACCTGTACTAAATTGATACAGCATTAAGAAAATAAACTGGAAGAATTTCATTCACCAAATGTAAGATAATGGATACCACTACTGAATACAAAACAAAAACACTGAGAACAAGGCAACAACATTAACAACACACACTGCAAATCTTTCAGCTCTTTCTCAGGAGCTAAGCAAGCCAAAACACATTGTAATACTCAACGATTCACACTCTACATACTTGCACTTAAACTTTTTTTTTCATAGTTAAACATTTATGTACTTTGACGTATATTATCAAAAAAATATAACATTTGCTTTCATTTTCGAATTGTAAACAATTTCTTCAAATATATATCTATTTAATCCTGGGAGTAAACTTGGGCTTATTGTTGTTTCTGTTCTCATTCTTTGAGCAAATATTGCATAGAAATTTTCTTACGCGGAATTGCTCCTATAGCCATTTCAGCACAGAGGTCAAGGCACAAACAGCGTCTTCTTCTCTGCCCTGGAGTCACACCTCCACGCTTCCTATCAGCTTCTACTTTACAACTACGTAGTGTGTTCTTTTTTTTTTTTAATCTTACCCCAGGTTTCAGAAGCACATTCTAGGAATCCTGCAGACAAAGTCACCGAAGACTTCTATGCAGCTGCTTTCATCCTGTGCTTTGAATGACGGTTCAGACGAGGGAGAGCCTTCTCAGTGTTCAACAGTAATTCTTCTGCTGTAAAATTCAGAGTCCTTACTGGGAGACTACATCCAGGCGGATACACTGAAAAAATAATTTAAAAAAAAGAGAAAATCTTTCACCATGCATAAACATGTAAATACGTATCAACTGAAGCAGCAAATGCCTGTAACGGTTTTCTTTTTTCTGCTTTTGTAACTCTTGGGCAGGGTCCTAAATACCAGCCGTAAAAGAAAGGATGCCTGAACGCTGCATTCAGATGGCAAACACACCAAGAGGTACGTATGGAAGCGTCAGTCTGAAAATCAAAGTTTTACAGAAACGTCCATTTTTTAAAACTGGGTCCTGTATGGGAGCGTGGGCAGGGAAGAAGGAGACATTTTTAGTGCACGCATTTTAATTTCGCTGGGACAGCAATTCTGAAACAACTCCCCACACAACAATTTCATTCTTTTTGCCTCCTTTTTATCGGCACGTTGCTACACACTCCTCTACCTCCACCCAGGAGCTCCGCGACCGCCCTGCACAGAACGACTCTTTCTCAGGCGACGGCACCGCGCCGTGCGGCAAACGCCGCGGCCCCAGCGGCGCACACGCCTGCTTCCAGCCGCTGCCTGTCCAGCGAGACAGCAGCTCTCTGCGTGGCGAAGCGGGACAGCAGCGCTGGTTGGAACCGTTCGCCGCCCGCGTGTCAGCGACGCGCAAAGGACGGACATCTGCTTTTTGACTCGCAAGTCACGTCGTCTGCAAAATAACAGGGTAAACCTGATCTGATGAATCGGCCACTGCAGGACTAACATCGACACTTTCTCAAACTTCTTGCAGATTATTTACTGCAAAGCTTTTCTAGGATGAAGAGTAACCGTGTTACAGACAGCGGCAGCACCTCACTTTGTAACTGCACAGCCTGTAAATTCACCCTGGAGCTTTCCTACAGGCACTGTGCAGCCTTTGGGAAGCCACAGGCATCGCAAGCCTAAATCTACGACAAACCTAACGAACGGCTGAAGAATTCTCCTGCTTTTTAACTAGAGAAGGGCCTCGTCCATCAAGCTCGTGCCTCGGTAAAAATCCACTCGGCAGCTTGTGAGACAGCGGCCAAGCCTGGGACGCAGCGAGAGGCTCCTCCCATCGGCAGCGTGTGTGTGGCAACCGGGCGGCCCAGACCTCGCAGAGACAGGGACTCCTGCCGCCCCGCGCACACAGATGCTGGCGCACAGCTCAAAGACTCCTCCAGCAGTATCTGAGTATCCTGACAATTCACTCTTCAGTGGTTATTAGGGCGCAAGATTTACCTTTAAAACTGTCCCAGACAGGTTAAATATGTAAATAAAACCCCACGTCGATTTAATAAAATTAATTGTATATTTATATTTAAATATAATAAAATTAAATCTATGAAATATTAAATTTAACTGTACCCATGCAGAATACACAAACTTACAATTTTCTATGCATGCTGTTGTACTCAGCAAGCAATTTATATAGTGGCAGGGCGATTAATTTCCATCCATGCTTCGAAATGCATGTCTTAGAGCATTAATGTATACTTTAATTACTGCGCCAAGCAGATGAGCACATAATAGCAGCTATCATTTTAGAACTTCACAGACACAGTACACATTGGAAAAAACCCTTCTTAGATGAACATTTGCTTTACAAAAGCAACAGACTCTTGATCTTATCAATGTTGCTTAATTTTAAAATCAAATCACAAATTTCCTGATATTCAGTATTGTTCTTAAAGCCTCGGCTCTTGCAGTCATGCAATTACAAGACACTTCACAATTTTTAAGACTATCTCTAACCCTCATGTTTTATGCTGAAAATGTGTCTCTCCGCAGCACAGAAACCACACAGCAAAGTAAAAGAAACTCTACAGTATTTTAACATTTTCTAGCATTTAAACTATGTCATGATTTTCGAATCCAGGCCAGTATTTTTCTAAATTAATACCTGAAATTAGTAACGCCACGCTATTAACCCAGGAATCTGCTGTGAAGGCCGAGGCCAGGCCAGCCAACAGCATCAGCTCCTGGCAGTGCTTCTAGCTGATGGTCAGCAACAACACCCGTAACACCTTCGACGAGCTTGGAGGGAGCTGTATGGCTCACGTGCGGCCACCCGGCCTGTCCTGGCTACACCCATCATGTGGACCTGCATGGGACAGCCCCAGCAACGGCCAGACCGGCCTCCCGAGTCACTCCCCAGCTTGCAACATCGATACATGGAGGAGGAGGACCCCCAAGACGGTCAGGGGGCTGGGGCATCAGCTCTGTGAGAAGAGGCTGCTTCGGTGACAGCCTTTCCATACCTCAGGGGAGGTTACTGAGAAGTCAGAGTCAGGTTGTTCACAGCGTGGTGTGATTGAAGAACAAGAAACAACAGACAGAAGTTGAAATACGAGAGGTTCAGGCCAGAAATAAGGCGAAACTCTTCTGCCATGAGGCCAGTGAAGCAATGGAAGAGGCTGCACAGGGAGGCTCTGCACTCTCCATGCTTGGAGGCTTTCACAACCCAACAGATGAAACCCTGAGCAACCTGGTCTGATGTCACAGCTGAGCCTGCTTTGGGCAGCAGGTTGGTCTAGACACGTGCTGAGGTCCCTTCCAACCTGAAGGACGAGACTTGATGTAAGGAAGAAATTTTTTACCGTAAGGGTGGTGAAACGCTGGAACAGGTTGTCCAGAGAGGCAGTGGAGGCCCCATCCCTGGAAACATTCAAGGTCAGGTTGGATGGAGCTCTGAGCAACCTGGTCTAGTGGAAGATGTCCCTGCTCGCTGCAGGGGGGTTGGGCGAGATGACCTTTAAAGGTCCCTTCCAACCCAAAGCATTCTATGATCCTATGACCATTCTGTCTTGCCGATCATTACTGCCCAACTGGCACGTTTTCTGCAGCCAGTCTCTTCTCAGCAGATTTTTTTTTTTGCTCTGTTCACTCCTTAGAGCCCTTACTCTGACACCCTTCAGGCCCTGAAAAGGTGTCTTATCTGACACAAGTGCGTTTTTTTCTTTAAGAACCAACTATTCTTTCAGGCACTTGAATCCCAAAGTATTTTAGCAAATACTTTGAAATCCATGAGCTGATTCTGGACTGTAATTGTTACTAATGAGTAACCCTCCCACAGTACGGAGAAGGAATGAAATATCCGTAAAAATTTTTACTCATCGTGAACAAAATCCAACTTAGTCCAGGCCATTTTTCCCTTATCTTTTCAAGAAATACAACCCCATACCTGACCTTGACATATCCTTTCTCATGGGGGTCAAATCAGCTGCTAAAACTGCTGGTATAAATATATTTCAGTTATTTATTTTTTTCCTGCACATGTGCTACATTTTCAGCTCCCAAAGCATACTGCTGAGATCAAGAACAGCCCTGTGCAGGCAGGCAGCTTCCACACGTAGCAGAAAAATCAAAGCAGATGCACAGCAAGACCCATGAGATAGATCTCCACACCTGTTTTTATGACTACTATAACACAGTGCATTAAAACATAAGACAACATATACAAAGGAACTGGGAAGCAAGTGTTGAGCTACCTAGAACTTCAACCATCTGGCGTCTGAAAATGCTCGTTTGGCTCTTACATGAGGTCCTGGGTACGTCTTGGTATACAGAGTTTATTATTCAAGTCTAAAAATAGTGCCGAGTTACTAGGAGTAGTAAGTAAGTAGTACAGTTACAACAGGCCACCCCACAGTACTTCTAAACACAGTCAGCACAAATCTGCTATACTTTTATTAGAATGCCACCTTCCTAAACAACCAGTTTTCATCAGTTCCTGGAGAGCTTTTGCTTCATTTCTTTTTCTTGTCCAGCTGTGCCTTAACTGCATTTTGCTAACGTACATAATTTTCCCTGAGAAAAGATCAAGTGGACAAATCAGGTTCCCACTTCTGGCATCGAGATGTTACTGAGCTCCATAAGCTATTAAGGAGTTCCAAACCATGGTAAACAAGTCCCCCAAGGCTCACTTAGGAAAAAAATATAAAAACACAGGTCTAAGCTTGCCAGAGTGTCTGCCTCTTACATTCACAGCACCCTGTCTCAGAAGAGGGGGGAAAAAAAAAAAAGAAAGAAAAAAAAAATCTTTATTATGTATGAGGTACAGACCATCTGTGGCGGGCTCCGAGAGCCAACGTGAAAGAAGGGGGGGGGAGGGCAGCGTTCCCAGCTGCATTCGCAGTCAGCGAAGAGCCTGAGACTCAGGAGCTGTTTGTGAGCAGGAAAGAGGTGGTGGGTTTGGATCAGGCAGGACGGACACGACCTGTCGTTGCAAAGGGTGGCAAAAACCACTGTTACGTATCTAGTGTGTGTAGGGGCTACACGGAGAAGATCAACAACAACAAACAAAGTATGGTGAAAACAAGAAGGTCAGCCCAGAAAAAACAGTTTTCCAGAAGAGCTCTCTCCCTGTCACTGTGGTGGAAGGACTACACAGAAGGTATGAAGGGATGGTAATATTATTATTACTCTCGTTGTAATATGGACCACTGAACTCCTCGTGACATGGGAAGTAAGAACAGCAATGGCAGTAAACTGGTAGTAACAAAAAATTCGGGGAGGCTTTCTTTTTTACTCTTTCTTTTAAAGAATTTAACACAACTTTCCAGGTTAGTCTCATACATTTTCTTAATTCTCTCGACACCTCTTTTCACTACTGCCACTAGACACATCCATATTGGTTATTTACTATTACGCATACCATACACCTCAGTAATGTTTCATTTCTGAAAAGGAAAAAATAACCTCGTTTTTAATTTTAACCACTGAAACTTGAGTTACATTTAACCCTCCCACCAAAAAAATAACCCCTTGAGACCATTTTCTAACTTCTGGTAGCTTGTTACGCATGTAGGTGTTTGCAGTTCAATAAACAGGAGACAGCTACATTAGCTACAAATGACCTGCGACTAGGTAAATGTAAGCAAACCTTTCCAAGTGACTGCTGCTGATTCTCTCAGGAAGCGAATCTATTTACATCTCTGTTCAGGCCAAGATCATCACAAGCGCTTGTCCCATTCTGTAAAAATTTGCCGGCTTTTTAAGCACTGCACATTAAACCCTGGTTTCACCGATATCCCTGGCTAAAACTCCGCTCATCCCCCTGAAGCCAGGATCTCACCTGGAATTCGAGTCTATATATGGGCTGGTCCTGTAACTACTTACCCACGGACATCTGAGCTTGCCGTCACACATCTCGGTCACCTTTCCCAGCGGTCTGCTCCACCCAGCTGCTGGAGATCACGGCTCTCCACGCTGACTCAGCAAGCCCGGACCCAAGGCGTGCTCCAGCGGCTTAGCAGCAAGCGAAGCGTTTCACAGGGGTTGAGCTGGACCTGTGGGTTTTGCAACGAAGCAGCTAAGGTGTGGGCACACGTTCCCTTCTGCAAATTCTGCTGAGGAAGCACTAAACCCTGGTGGAGTGGGGAGTTTGGGGCAGCAGCAGCTTCAACCACTTCAAGGAGGTTCGCCAGAGCTTGTCTGTCAGCGCTCGAGCTTTACTCCTGTAAAGAATCCTATCGACTTCAAAGGGAGTGCGTGCACCACCGCAATTAGCGACAGCCACGCTCGCGAGACGAGACTGAAGCCCAATTAAAATATGTCTTTTTTTAAAGGCGCACGGTGACAGCGCTTTCACTTTGCTAAAACGCTACAAATACTGGGCGCAACAGTGCAGATCGCTGCGCTGAAATTTGGTTATTTATTTAAAAAAAGGTCAAGGTTGCATACATATGCAAATATCCATAGAAAACCTACTAAGGGAATTCCTGCACGTCTATGCTAATTTGTGCACGCTAGCATAAATTAAGACAAGCCCTTGCTATAAAAATGCCTTTTTATCCACGTATCTAGGAATATGCTTATGCCCAAGCAGGGAATTTTAAGTTGTTTCCCAGCCTGTTCCCGTATCCAACTGCAACCTGTTTATTTTGACCTCAGTTCTTAGAAACTGTTGATGCCACGGTAGAAATATGCTGTGTGTTCCAACAGGCAACAAACAGTCCTAATGACAGCATACTCCATCTGTGCTGCCAGAGCGTACAGCCTCAGCCCACCGCTCGGCTACGCGCCGGCTGAGCACGAATCCTCGCGGGGACGTCACCCGCGCCGCGGCTCAGACGGCACGGTGCGCCCCGACCTGACATGACCCCCCCACAGAAGGACTTCGGAGACAGACCAGAGCTGGCCACATCGGCACAAGCCTCACGCACCGGCAGCGCTTCTACTCCACCCTCCCTGTCCTGCTTTTATTAAGGACAGGCTTTTTTAGGTTTTTTTAAATATTTCGAAACTACAAAGTGAAGAAAGCTGACTTCAAAATTGTCCAGTGCTATCAAAAGGGAAGAGCTGAAGCATGGAGAACATGTGGCACTGTTTCCAGCAGGCTAGCACAAGGGAATCTTCCAACCACCGCGTGCTCTGGAAAAGGTGTATTACAGAAAAATGCATCTGGGGATCCTTTAATTTTTCTTGCATCTTCTCTTCTTATGTGATGCAGCTGTGGAGCAACACCCACCGGTATTGGTAGCATGAAAGGGCGATCCTTTCCTTCTACCGAGGTCTGGTACCAATTACCACGGATTTAGAGGCACTATATAAAAGACAGTGCTGATTTGTTTCTAAATTTGTATCTTGATTAAACTGTCAGACCACAGCACAAAAGCAGAGCTTACCTGACTTTGAAACGCTACTACAATAAATTATCCAAGAAGTGCAGGACAATTAGAAAATGCTTATAAATGGATCAGTACTATGCTTTATGTCTAGATTTTCAATTTTGGTCACGCCAAATCAAATGGAATAGAAGCAGCACTTTATCTTCGAACTGTAAACTCAGGATGTTCCAAATAAAAACTGTATGTGAGGAGACACTGCGAAGCAGGATTTTAAAAATCACCAAGTTGGCCGAGAGAGTAACAACTGCATTATTATTTTCAAAATTATTTTTAACTGTATTTTGGTACACAAAAAACCAAATATGAAAGGCCAAAACTCCTATTCTGCGGAACACAGCTGTAAACCTCCACGGGTCAGAACAGTGTTTTTCACTATTTGCCCCTGGAAACACAGCAGAATTTGGTCTCGCCGCCTTAAAGTGAAGCATTTTCCCCCAGAACAGCTTCAGGGATACTGAATATATTTTAACTATCTGGAATTTCAACATCTAGGATTAGTGCAGTAAACACGCATAGCGATTGCGGTCTAATGAAAGAAGAAGTCAACATAAACATGGTGAAGCAAAAGTGAGATCAGCCATGCAAAACTTCCACAAAGCAGTTTACGAATTAAATTACTGTTATTAAAGCTACTATTATTACACTATGGTTATTAAAACTTCAACAGTATACTGAACCCTTCTGTATAATGCAAATATTATTCAAAAAATCAAGATACGTTTTTCAATCATGATTACAAGCCATCACTTCTCCTAAAGCTTCTGCTTTCTTTGCCAGTGTTCTTGTGTGTCCTAACACCATTTTTCTACTTACTTTTACATGATATCCATGTAAGAAAATAGCTATTCTAAATTAATTAATTCACATGCACCTTTCCAGAGAGGGAATATATGACGAAAGTATTACACAGTGAAGTTCAGGTATATTTTTATACCCTCGAAAGAGGGTAATTGATCCTCCCCTCTCCCCAGTTTCAAACATGGAACTTGGCTGCCACGGGTTCTTTCCCACACAAATCAAGCCTTAACTCTTTTGAATCGAAACAATATGGGATGATTATTGTGGGAAATTTTTTACTGTTACTGTAATTTAAAACTTTCTGTACCCAATTTTGCATTTTCTATAAATCAAAAACCCATTTCACTTAGGGCTACAATTAAACAGAGGAAATCAAAGAGTAACTTCTAAGCAAGTCTTGCTATTAATCATAGGATGAACTAGTAGTACAACTACTTTTACTGCAGTTTCTTTCTGTCCGAGAACTACATTTTAATCTGAAGCCTGAGCTCTTTAGAAAAGACTGCGTCACAGATGAGACAAATTAAATAAAGGTATACTAAATGGTATAGCATTGCATGCTATTTAAGAAGGAGGAAAAAACCCAAAGGACACCGACTCCTGTAGTAACTCCAAAAAAATCACCAGCTACAAATACAGTCAATCACGGTTATTTATAGCAACCTCTCTCACCTTCTGACACAACAGAAGCCTGCTAAAAAGCACAGCACCGGCAACGCTACTACAGAGACAACGGCTCAGGGTCTGACGCTGCAACCACGAAGCGACCGCGCTGCTTCTTGCACCAGCAGCAGCCCTGGAGTCACCTCTTTTACTTTACGTACCTGAACTGAAATACATCTTTTTCTCCTTTTTAAAGAATAATTTAAAAAAGCAATTGATTTCAACACCAAAATTTACATTTTAAATAGGACATGCAAACACAAAATTAAAATACCAGTGAAAAATGAAATCATGTGCAATATGTAAACTTACGGCTTCTGTTTTTTCAAACTGGAAGTCAAAAATGATGCATTTTTATTTCTTAAAAAGAAAAAAAAATGCATCTTGATTGCTAGACAAAATAAAATATGAACTCTTAAATCAACAGAAAGACATGTTGCACGCAGCTGTCTCTATTTTTTTTCCTCTCTCTCTGTTTCTCAAAAAAAAAAGTTTTTATGTCTATCGTTTTTCAGTGCTCAGATATTTTTAGGGAGAGGTTTAATGCCTCATGGTGTTACTCTTTGCAAAATTCCTACAGAGGTACAAGTTACCACTTTATTTGCAGCAGTAGCTCTACAGTAAGAATAAGCAATAATAGTAATTTATTCATAAAATACATACTCAAATTAAAAATTGGCTTCCAGTTAAACACAGTCTGCAATGTGTACATTCCGCGCTAAAGAGGAACCTTGTACTGATTGTGAGGTAAAATTAAAACGTGTCTTGCAAAAATTCCTTTTTTTAAATTTTATATCAGACACAAAGAAAATAGCTCTGAAGAGTTTGGGGCATTATTGGAAGGGCTTCTAACGAAAAAAAAATCAAAAATGTTCCCAACACTGACTTACTACTCAAATATTGTGCTTCAGTTTTCACTTCTGAGAAGCATCAGATTTTAAAACTGTAAATGACTTTCTGATACAACAGACTGAAACACTGTTTTAGTACCGATTTTCTCCCCAACAAAAACTTCCAACGTGCTCGCAGATCTCCTTATCTCTGACAGTGAACTTCTGGAGCCATCAACACCTCTACTCCTCAAAAAGAGCATCCAAAACACATCAGGTTTTCTGTGACGCAATGAGCTCCCAGGGCTTGGCTTCAGTTCGCTGAAACGTGCTCAGCGCTTCGAGCGCACCGTTTACCGAGCTGGAGGAAAGGGGAACTTCTCACTTTGTCTTCCTCTCCGACCTGAGCATCAGCCAAAGGCAGGTACTGACCACACAGGAGAGGCACCAGCCAACACAACCCCTGCAGCCGTAGCCTTGCCTACCGGTAACTTTGCAAAGCCTGGATGCGAACTGACCTAAAGAATCAAAGCAGTACCCTGCTTCGGCAGGGGGGTTGGACCGGAGGATCCCGAAGTCTCTTCCAACCCCCACCACTCTGTGATTCTGTACAGAAAGAAAAAGTGGTGAAAACCCAAAAAATCAAACACAGAAGTTTTGGATTCTTGTGCAAACAGCATGAAAAAAATGGAGTACTTGCTCCATTATAGATAGCTACAAACCCTGCTCCATTATAGATAGCTACAAACCCTGCCCAACTTACCGGTCCAGACTAGAGCATCTGTCCCTTCTCTTCTCCTCCTGAGGTTCATCACACCAGCCTCTCCCGTTTGATCTCAAACAATACTGCAAACCACAGAGGGCAACTGCACACCCGGGCTAGGTTACACTCACCCCTTGGTGCTCGGGACGCCTACGCACAGCCTGAAGAGTACTTGCTCTCAGGAGCACTGGGAGAACATAGAGCAGCACTCGGGAGCCAGCTGGAGACACCTGAATGCAAGCACTGGAGCATACCTGGGGCCCAGCAGCGCTCGCCCAAAGATGCTCAGCACCATTCACCATCAGGCTGTAAAGCTCTCGGTTTGGGCACAGGATTACTGGGACACATTTCAGAAAACTCTGGCTGTAGGTCTCCCGTATTCCCACCTTTGGCTCGAAGCACTGCTCTTCAGGCAGCCCCCACCAGCTGCAGAGGGGAGGGAAGCGGTGGTAGCAGGGGGGAGGACATGGAAGCAACACGGTCTGGGAAATGCGATGCTCACCCTGCTCATGAACTCCACCGGACTACCAGCGGGTGCAAAGCCAGTCCTATGCACGAACATCTGCAGGATTTGATTGACTCAGGCACGCTCATTAGAAAAGGGGGGAGTGGGAGGAACCTGATTTTTGACAGTATTCGTTAACGCGCCGTTGGCTTTCTGCAGTATCTAAGGCAGCACGGCTTTAGCTGGCTTGAAGCTGTCCACGTGGTGGAACCAGCGTGGCACTCCGCACCCAGCCAAACCCTCGTCTGCTCCCCAACTCTGTGCATCACTTCTGTGTCTGGGGCACTCTCTGGTGTAGCTGTGCCCTTGCTGAGAACGAGAATTGTAGGCAGGGTGACTGAGCAAGGCTGCTCCCTGGAGCCGACTGTGATCTGCTACACAACGCCAATGCTGCACGAACCAGGCACCCTGCCTCTAAACTTAACGCTTCGTACCAACAGAGGATAGGCTGCTGTAAAAAGAAATAAATCCTAAACTCAACTACATTCAGGCAAGCAGTAGGATAAAAAGGATGGAATTATCACAGAGAAAAAAAAGTCAGCAAACAAACGATTTAAAATATGCCAGTGTCTTTCTTTTAGAAGTTCCCTCCCAGTTTTCCGCTCTGCAGGGAGCACATAAAATGTTATGATTTGTAAGTTTTAGTTTCCATGCTCGTTGTTTAGTATTCTGTAAAGGTTTGGGGTTTTTTGTTTTTTTTTTAGTCCATGATCTAATTAACTTCCCAATACAATCTTGAAGATGCAATCAGCATACTGGATTTTAATTACTTGTACAGCAGAATTCTCAACTGGAAGGGCAACAGAGCAGGCAGTTTCACAGCATCTTTGTATTAAGCTGTTCTGACCAGACTTCAGACTTTGACTGGGGGCATCTCCATGCAGCTGCTGTTTGCGTTGCAGTTTCTCCTACTACTTATGAATGCACAAAACAGAGCAACTAATTTACAAGATGGTGGCGGTGAAAAGAAACCTCACGGCAAGTAAGGAAGAGAGCACATAACGTTCTGCTTCGGTAGAGGGGACTACCGAATTCTGTGAGGCAGGAGCTGCCTCGCAGAGCTACGAGTGAAAGTCTCCCTTCAAAGGAAGCCAAGGACTAGAACGGCAGCTGCCACGCAGATCTAGACTGCGAGATGCTGCCTTGTGCAAAGCAGAATTTAACCCCTCGAATTCTGCAGGCACTGCGTTTCAAAACACTCCACAGCTTCTCCCGCCTCCGCTCGCCGTTCTCCACGTGTGTGTTGTATGGGCTTTATTCCGACATCGCCGGTTTCTCACGGCAGAAATCTCGTGGGCAGAATCAGTGATCTCCACCTCACCAGGGGAGGTGCTGAGGCAGAGGAGGAGGAAGAAACTTGAAGAGGCTCTTACTGTTACACCCAAGGCCCAGTGTAAAAGAATCTCCCAACTTCTTCCTCATTTTTCCAGACAAGGGCACCACGACTTCCACATATGAATACTTCATCAAGGCCCAATTTCCGGACAACAGAATGTCTAAGATACACATTTTACAAATTAAATTATATTAAAGGATAGAAGTGTGACTAGACAAACTCTCTGGACTGCAGATTATATTGATCAGAGAGAGTTAACGCCGCTGATTTCAACGGCACAATAAAAATTATTCTTTGCAGCCAGTATTTCTCCCAGTAGTTTCTACAGCAGTAGCTCACAATAGGTGAAGGACATAAAAAAGCTGTGTGCTGTCTGAAGTGGTTTGAGTGGGACTTCAACTCTCTGTAGGCCTTAAAGTAGTCATCTGCAAAGAGGTGAAATTCACTCTGTGAAGAATGGCTTTGCTTTTTTTAATTGCCATTAGAACACCCACTAGACAGCAACGTGAAACGCAGCTATTGATCCTCTGGATAAACCTCTTCATTCTGAACGGGTTTCAAAAACGCTCATACAGAGCTGTAACGAAGCCTGCAAGTGCGCTGCCAAAGTCATTTTTCAGCTTGATCTTTTAATGTTAATTGAATTGTGACGCTTTTCTATTTGTTCTTCCACTACTTGCAACTTTAAAACTAATACACATAGTTAAGGCATAGGCCTGATTTTTCACAGACTGATCTTGAGGAAAGCCCTGAGCTCTTCCCTCGGAACTGCCATTAAGCTGTATTCTGGGTTAGATTGTACCTCAAGAGGAACTCACCGATGACAAGAAAAGTTACAAACTTCAGGGCTTGGATACTGGCCCACTCAGCCCCCTTCCCCACCTGAAGCTCAACCCACCGTCAGGCAGGTCTGTGCTCTTCAACCTATTCAGCTCGGCAGGCATCAAAAGTTAAAAGGCTTGAATAAATTATTTTGACAATAATGGAATTTTAGCACTTGTGTGTCCAACCCAGAACCTTATATGGGTGCAAAACAGCCACATCCAACTGACAGCGTAAAGAAATCTATTTTGGGGAAGAGAATTATGCTCATACTTTAAGTTCCTGCGAACTTGCTAAAACTGATTGCATGATGTGGACTAGAGTGTCACAGACTGAAGAAATATTCACTAGCAAGCACACACACGGTACCTTCCATAGGCATGAAACTATCCTCATAAAAGTCACCACTATTTTGTTGTCACTCCGGACTTCCACACTGGCCGCCCTTTCCAACAGGTACAACCACCTTCCAGCTTGCTGTTCTCTCCCAAATCTGCCCTCTTTTTCCCAAAACCCTCCGCCACCCTGTGCCCAGCTGGCGGTGGCTGCAGCCAAGTGCTGTTCCCTAGCTGCTCGCCTTCAGCAACGCTGCACGTTTTGACTCCTGACAGCATTTTGGGGCAAAAAACACAAGCACCTGATGGATACCATTTTTATCCTGTTAAACATCCCCCCCCAAGAGCATTTTGTGTTACAGAGGAGAAAATAATTAGCACTTTAAATAAAGCACTAAATAGCATCTTAAATGCGTACACGTGAATATTACACATTCAACTTTATTTACACCAAATAGGAGTGCGCCCATACAAAAAATAGTCTGAGCTCATACGTAAAACATATATATATTGTAGAGTGGGCTATACTTTCAATGAAATAATTTTACAGAGACATGTAGAAGGCACCGAGGAGACAGCAGAAATAATTGTTTTAGTATCATTTAAAATGTAAATGTCAAGTAATATGTAATTTAAATGTAAATCTGCACCTTAAACCTTCAATCCATCAATGTAAATCTCCATTTAAGAAACAAAATTTCCATGTGATCATGTTAATTCCTCCTTCTGTAATAATTATAGAATGAGAAATGTATAACCTTCCATTAAAAAACTAGTAACTAACTATATGCATAACAGAGTTGGAAAACTCTTTTAAAAAAATGGTTACTAATAAAAATAGATTTTAAAATGTAAATTGTTTATTCCCGTAATAAGCAACAAAAACCCCTATACCTCACACTGCATTAAAACCAAAACCAATTCCATGATGAACCCCTGCAGCAACATTTATACGTGCGTGCCCTCTGGGCCTGTAAGAAACTCTCCATCCATCTTGGGATAAGATGATCAATTCCTCCCCATGCACCCCGCAATTTATAAATGCGTGCTGGAGTAGGAAGAATACCAACGCTGTGTCCCTTCCAACAGGAAAGCAAGACTGACACTCCTTGGTTTAAACTAGGCAAAGTAAGAAGGTAAAAAAAAAGCTAGCTGCGTAAGCCCATAAGGTCATGCAGAATGCAGCATTCTTTTAACTGCACTTTAAGAGTCATTCGAGTTCAGGCTTCCTGTATCAGGTTTTTACATTAGTGCTACTTTGGTTTGAGAGTATAATCCAAAACTCTCTGATATCTGTGGGAGACTTTCCACTGACTCAGGACTGGATATAGTATTTTGTTTCCTACAGACAAATAAGACAATATATCTCATCTGCCAAAGGTTAACAAAAGTATCATGAGAACTCTCCTTTCTTGAAAAAAAAAGAATTTGCAACCAGAGAAAAAAATAAATATCAAAAAAGAGGGAAAAAAAGTGATTTATCAAAGAGTAAAATCTTTTTAAAATAATAGTTGCTCTATATACAAATGTAGAAGTAAATATACCAGGGCTCTTTGTGTCTGGGTAACAAAACAAATACAGTGATCAAAATCTCTTGGATGCAATCAAACAGCTTTCCTATCCATTTGCACACTGAATTCCAATAAAAAGCAAGACTAATTCTGAAAAGATTGCCAGTGCATGCAGAAGTCCATGTCAAAGCTTTGTGTTCACCAGCGCACTACTTCCTGAACTGAAACAAGTAACTGTCCATCTAATACATTCTAAATATTTGCAACTTTTTTCTGGTTATTACATCTCTCAGACAAAAATGTAAATGAATTCTTCTACAGCTTTACCTTTTGGCCAGAAGAAAGTCTTTTCTATCACATATCCTATGGAGCTTCTGTAAGGCTACTTGCTGTGAGCAACGTATAACAAAGAATAACATGTCAAAAAATCAGTATGAAGTGTATCACCTTCACAGAAATGCCAAACTGACCCCTCTCTCTCGCTCTGATGAATTCACTTCAGCGTGAAGCACCCTGGCCTACCACGGCTGTCAAACACAAAAACGCTATCACGTATTTCTAAGCCACTCAGTGCCACCACCTCCCCCCCGCCCCAGCAGCATTAAAATAAATAGACTAGCTCCCGAGATCAAATGTTTCAGTGTACTTTTCTATTTTTAAAATTACCTAAAAAAAAAAAAAGAAAAAAAAATAAAGAAAATAAGACCAGTTTTAAACAATGATTTTTTTTCTAATTCGGCATTCTAAAAATATTTGTGTCTGTAGTTATAAAAGCATGTGAACTCTTCTATAATCAAAACTGAAGGTGCCTTCTCCTTCTGCAAATGTCCGCCTACATTGACAAAAGAATTTCAGGAGCTGAATGAATGCCACAGTAAACATATCTATATGCAGGTATCCGAATACATGAGCAACTTGCTAAGCGTACCTCAGATTGAAAGTGTTGCAAAACACCAGTCAGCAATTCAAACACAATCAATCAAAGGCTACAGAAAACAATGACTTAATTAATATTTAATAAAGGTATATTGGTTATTATAATAATAAATTCATTTTTCCTTAGCTCCTCTTCCTTCCTTTGCAAAATCTTCAATCGGTCTCCAAAGCAATTTATTTCCTATTTGTGTTTTAACAAGTTTGAAAGGAGCAAATCACTTCGAAACACCAGAGAGATTGGACAGGAGCTGAACGTTTTCCTTGGCAGGTAACAGGATGCGATGGCTGAAGTTAATTTAAACTTTTGCATATAAAAACAAATAAGTAGTACATTGCCATTTTAAATCCATAGACTCCTTCCAAGAAGACTGGCCTAATTTAAATAAAGCACGCATAAGGTAATACATCAACTACATACCAAATATGGAACCAATACGCACTCTGTCTTTATTCATAAAAGTCTGCTTTGGAGCATCAGTGAGATGAAGCACTTTGGAGCCACCCCCCTTGCCCCCCCTTTTTAAAAAAAATTAAAAAACCAAAACATGATCACTGTTTAGATATGTATTTTGGAGTATCATGGCTAGACAATTTTTATGAGGGTTTTGAAAAGTTTTGTGGAAGACCCTGCAAACCACTACAGCAGTCAGATCACTATTACAAACTATGATGTATATAGGCTTAAATCCCCACCCCATGTGAAGCCAACGGAAAAACCCCCATTGCCTTCAGAGGCCTGTGGATCAGATCCTTTGTTTCCAGAGGTACGGCAGAGCAAATTTCAACCGTATGCAACAGAGAAGAGTGTACAACTACTAAACAGCCAGTAACACTACTCTTCTGTGAGAAAAAAGACTGTTTTTACAAAGGGCAACTCTAAATGATGAGATCTTATATTTTCTGGTATATATTTTTAAAAGACAGGCTGCAAAGGACCCGATTCCGGGCATTTTATTCCAGCACATCCACCTACAAATCAAAGTATCTTAAACAGAAATCTGTTCTATTTTGGAGATCATGAGTCAAATTTTAACTAAATCCTATTACTACTGGGGTCCCTAAAAAATTTAAAATATTCTACATGAGTGCAGGAATACCTGTGGACAAATTTCTGCATCGTTCCTAGGAAAATCACGAGTTGGTTTGCTCGCAGGCGAGAAGTCCCAGGCCAGATTTATCAGCGATTCCCCAAACGTGCGCACACGCCAGGTTAGTGAATACCTGCACTGCTCCAAAGCCCGCCAAACCCCACAGAATCCATCCTACTGTGGTTCCGGCATGGAATCAAATGCATAAAATAAGTAGAGATTTGCACAGCCAGTACAGTTTCAGCAGTATAAACTCAGGACCTACAGAAGTGTGGGTGCACTTGCAAGCACCTACCCCGCCATCTTCGATCTCCTTGGATCACCCTCCTCACGAATGTCTATTGTGCTGGCTACAGGGATTTCAACTTTTTGTCTTCTGGCTGCAATCCTAACTAGCTAGCTGCACGCACGCTGAATAAATGCATACCTATCTTTGCAAACATCAAACACGTTGCACAAGCGCGCATACTACACGAACACACACGCACCCACGAAGCAAGATGTTCTATAGCAGTGAGTATTATTTGAGAAACACAGACATGCAATTGTATTTTCTACATCATTTTTCTTTTCTCCTTAGATGGGTACAGGCAGCGTAAATCAAAATTAAAACTGCATGGCCGTACGGCTTTGTTCTATACATTAGACCTCCACAGCCCCCACCACTGGGGGGGGAAGGAGGAGAAGGAGGAGGAGGAGGAGGAGGAGGAGGAGGAGGGAGGGCTGATTACCTGCACCTGTCTCAAGCTGCGAGCGACTGCTGCAGTTAGTAGGAAAAACGCCTAATTAGAGCGCATTTCCATTTTCTTGAGGGAAGGCGTCGCGATCGCAGGCCCGGCCATGCCCTGAGCACCCACGTGCACGGCAGACCTGGAACGCTACCATGGGAGGTGGAAGGCCTTGCCAAGGCTGACCATGCCACGGGAATCTGTGGCACACGGATGGAGGCCGATCACAGTGAACCATTCTGCCTGCAAAGGGAGCTGCTGAAACACCGAGCGGATGGGAACCACCCCCCACCCCCCCAAAAAAAAAATATTTTTTTTTTCAAAGAGAACTGGATGAAAGAAGGCATTCCTTCCACTCCCCCTTTTATTTCTCCTTGGCTGCCACAAAACGTTTCTGAACGCTCGGCACTGCTGTACCAATACAGCCACACAAAATACAGCCCAGCCTCACAGCCCGATGTTATCTCCCGTACTCAGCCAAGACGAGAACTCCAGACTGCACCCACAAGTGAAAGCAGAAACTCCTGCTCCATTCCCTTTCCCTTTCTTCCCTCTGCCTCCTCCCTTTTCCCTCTCCTTCACCCACAACAAAATCTCCCTTAACCCGATCCAAACCCGGCAGCATTCACCCAGGCACGATTCCAGCTAATTTCAGAAAGTTGAGCCTGGCTGAGGACGCCACGCGTCCCGTCCGTGCCCTCCGGAAGCGACCATGGCGCGGTAACCCACCTATCTGCGCAGAACGCTGCGGACCACGCTCCCCTCGCTCCACTGCGAGCTGCTCTCTGCCTGGCACGCAGCACTGCTCTCTGCGGAGCGCTGCGGGCTGCGCACGGGCCTAGAACATCTGCACCTTTCCCTCGTGTCCCTCTGCTTTCTTGGCGTTGGGTCTCGTTTGGTAAATGCCATATTTTTAGTCAAGATAGGTGGGAGTTTCAGAATAGACTGTTCGTTTGTCAGCAACACCTTACATATCCTTTTGGAGGGTCAAAATCCACCTAGAGGATAGGGGTGGGGGAGAAAGGAGGAGTCTGGAGCAAAACCAGTGCATCCTAAGATTATTTTCACTGTGTTTCTGTCAATTCTTATCTGAAAATATGGAAAACTTCATCCTAGCTAGCTACTAAAAAAAAAAAATTATTGAAGCAAAGTATTGTCTATGCTTTCAGTTTTTCATTCCACGCACCAAACATTTTGTACGAGAATCCTGGCAGTCCAACACAAAACACTTTCAAAACATAAATGCTCCAGCTCGTGCATAATTCCTGAAGGCATTCATCGGAGGGGCTGAATATTTCTGTCGGCTGTTATGTTTTAAGTTACAGACTAAAAATAATCTTAAGTTCAAAACCTGGAATTCAGCAGTCTAATGAACAGATTTTAATCCGTCTTCAGTTAACACACACGTGATCCTTCTGCACTGCTCTGCTCCTTTTCAGCATGCTTACGGAAATCCTCACCGGGAAATAAACCACTAACCAGGCAATTCTGCTTCTTTTAGTTTCACAGTGATCGTTTCTAGCAAGCCACCACAAAATAATGAACTAATACACCAGAAGCAATTTTATATTCCTTTAAGGGCCAGACCCCAGCAACAAAACAACCCCAACAAGTATTAAAACCCAAGAAAAAGAAAACCCTCTTTAGACAAACAGCATCATTAGGAGCAGTATCGTTGAGCACTCTGAAATTTCTCAGCGAGGAGCGCTTAGCGGTTTGCGATTTTATAACGACGACGACAAGTTAAAACCATCAACTAATATTTTATTTGCATTGTACTGTGCAGCTACTACAGGCCTCTAAAAAACACTCTGAAGAAATTAATTTAGCTATCTCCAAGCCATGCATTCCTAAATTCTTTTCTTAATCTACACAGTTCCCTAAAACATTCTCTACTTACTTTGAGCTTGATTGGCCAACAAATACTGCTTTACTACTTAAAGTTATGAGTTGTTTTTCAGTTTATGTTGCCATAAAATGGTTCAAAAGTGAAGCCAGTACGGAGATGGTTTTGATACAATGCTATCAATGGCCTGATTTAAAACTGTTTTTGTATAAGTCACTAGGTACTTTCTAATTATTCTGCGGGGTTTTTTTGTGGAGGAAAAAAACCCCAAACTTATTTGGATTTGTTTTGTTATTTACGTTAATTCCTGGATATAAATAAAATTAAAGGGAAAAGATTGCAATATTTTATATAAGCGTCCCATTTTTCCAGGGTACATGAAAGCATTTTATTTTACAGATATATATGAAAGGACTAGTTTTCTCATAAAATGTCTTTAAAACATATTTAATTCCAGGTACTTTAATTTGCACATGCACTTGTCTATACAGAGAATACAAAGTAAGTATTATAACAGGTCGGGCACTTCGTAGTAGTAATAAATCTTCAGTGCGTAACCATCTGCCAAACTATGCCCAACTCAGCACACCTATATCCACAGCTACTTTGATCTATAAATGGCATTACTCTCATATTTAAGTGTTATACTTAAAATAAATTCCTTTGTTAACACTCGAAGAGCGAGAGAAAGAGAGCGGGAGCGTGCGTGAGCATGTGCCCGTGTGCGCACGTAAAAGATGAAGAAGAAAATACACTTACGGCACTTCCAGACCTTTAAAGGCCATCAAAAATAGTATTTAAAAAATACATGATAAAAATGGTAATTATAAACTAAGCCTGAAAAATTGCAGGTGTTATATAAAATTTAAATATGAACCCTGAAAATATTTACGTCCAAATTCACATTGCTAAGACAATCTGGAAACCTAATGGTAATGAGGTACAATTACTGAAGATCCTCACACATTTACCTGAAAAAATATCAGTTGGGAAATGCGAACACACACCCTCGTGTATGCACAGACGAATGGTATAAAACCCTACGTACTTGTCAGCAGCTGCGTTCGAGCTGCTCTGCATATGGATGTCTAGTGATGTTCCAAGCGTACTGAAATATTAAATAAATATAAAAAAACTTGTACCGCCCAACTTTGTTTCTTTTTTTGAAGCTTCCTTCTATTTTTAAGAAAAAAAAAAAAATCAGAAGGGAGAACGCCATTCAGGAAAGCAGCTATATTGTAATCAATGAAGGCACGACTGGCACAAGTCCTAGAACATTTGCATTCAGAAATAAAAGCTGTGATCGACCTTTGTCTGCTAAGAAAACGAAGCTCGCTGCTTTCAAACACAGCAGCGAAGGGAGGGGCGGACTCGACAGAGAGAGAGAACCCCGAAACCAGCGACAACGGCAAATATCGGTCCATCGCATCCCCGCCAGCCAGCGAGCGGTCACCCCGAGCCAGCCCGAACCTCGCCCGGCCGATCACCTACCAGCGGCCGGCGATCGATCCGCGGGCGGACAGCAGCCGATCCGCCGGTCCCCACGGAGTTTCCGAAAACTTCGATTTTCCTCCTCGGGTGCGGACCCGCCGCTGACGGCACCCCCGGGGGGGGGTGGTTACCCCCAGCCCCGCGGTGCCGCTGACGATGGGCGGTGGTGGTGGCGGTGGCAGTGGTGGCGGTGGTGGCTTTCACCTTGCAGCTCCGCAGCCCCCCGGCGCGGCGGGGAGCGAGGGGGGGGGAAGGCGGGCCCTCGCCCAGCAACCGGCCGC
>Ga0065711_1035504_pt1 | contig 22234 bp, 16 predicted proteins | sample Hoacrofraction12_FD_59098 | JGI IMG/M metagenome (GOLD analysis project Ga0065711, IMG submission 59098) | Hoatzin crop microbial communities from Cojedes, Venezuela - Epithelial fraction 12 v2 (version 2) | ecosystem: Host-associated > Birds > Digestive system > Esophagus > Crop | place... | reverse complement strand
TCTTTGGTTTAATGGATCTTTTTTTTTTTTTTTTCAGAGTAAAACATCTTCAACAATAATGATCATTTTTTTCATACAGCCAGGCATGTAACACATTCTTCTGGGAAGGGGAGATGTGGGTATACAGCTCTCTATAATGTAGTTGAATATTCACTTACATTCCAAATAAACCTCTGGAATTTTACTCTTAGGTGTTAGGGAGCAAGACAGGAATGGGACCAGTTACTCATGACATCAGACTTCTGGAAATGCCAAAAAGTCCATCATCTTTTGCTTATTTTGTCTACCTGTTGGCATGGAAAACTGCTCTGTTACCTCTCCCATAAGAAATAAAAAAAAAAGAAAAACAAAATTCAAATGTGTGTGTTGGGGTCGATGTAGCTTGAGAATTAGCACGACTACGCCGCTTAAGCAAAACAGTGTGATTTAACAGGCTTGTTGGAAAAGACAGCTAAGAATAGCCATTGAGAAAGTTCTGATAGCGCACATGGTGTGGGTTAGCAAAATAAGATGTGTTCAAGGACGTGGAGGCAGTCTGTTGCTATTGGCGTTAGTGCATAGTTACCAATTATAAGGGAATGTGGGGCGTGTGAACAGCATGTGATTTATGTCTGTAGCCTATCCGATGTAAGCGTAATCGTGTGTACAGATATGGAAAATGCATATAACTGCACAAGCGGGAAAATAAAGTATTCCGACTGTGTATCTTAGCAATGCGTGTGAGAGTCGTCCCCGTCCTTTCACGGATGCTGAGACCCGGCATGTGTGAGGTGGGGCAACTCTGGCTGAAGAATGTGATGATCCCCCAGTAGCCACTCTCTTATCCCTGCCATCTTCTATACATAGCAGTAGGCCTGATACTACAGGCATTTCTTCTCCTTCCAATTTCCTTCCAACTCCCCCAAAAAACAACTTGGCTAAACCCAGCCCTTCTCACTTCACTTCTGGGATGGCAAAATTCAGTTTTGCATATGCTCCCAGGAAAGCTTCACGCTGTATTTTGCAGTGTTATTCATGCTGTGGGCTTACATATTACATCATAACGTCTGACCTAGCTGGGAATATATCCTGCCTGGGCTGTGATAAGGGATAAATGCCAAGTAATTTGATAGCAATACAATATAAGCATTTCTTCATATGTCCTTCAGAAAAATATAATGACTTTGCCAGCAAAAGGTAAGGTGAATAAGTCCTAATTGTATTTAGTACCGGAGAAGACATTTAATGTCATCATCTTCAATTATTATGCTGTCAGTAAACATGGTTCCAAGTAGTAAACGTGAAGCTATGTATGTTTTTGGTTAGTGTCAGCCTTTTCACCTCCCATAGGACAGAAGGGAGTGAAATATACAGAAATCCATTTTAATAGAAATCTCTCTGTTTCTGTGTAATAGTTAAAGTAGATACAAAAGGTGACAGAATATTCTGATTTCCCTTTCAAAAGCTACAAATAGGTAGGTACAATTCAGAGCGCTCAAGACAGAAGCCCAACTACTATTTACTGCATTTACTCTGAATAGCAGTCTAGAAATTTCTCTCTCTGTGGCTGTTACAGCTGTAAGTTAAAAGTGTATTAATGAGGATATAATTAATATGAACTTACCTCCAGCCTATATACAAGTATACCAAACCAGAGTAACTAAGAACAGTATGTAAGTATTCTTATTAGCATTGTAATGGTGTAGCCAGTCACAACATAGAAACATTTTACATAAACATGTTAGCCATTTGATCACCAAAAGGGCAAAGACAGACAGGTGTAGTTGCACATAGAAGGCATCCGAGTAGCAAAATACTGCTAAACAAAAGACAAGCACAAGGGACTGCAAATAGGACAGGCGTCCTCCGAGTACACAAGGATGACTGGCAAGACAAAAAAGATCAAAGAAAATACCACCAGGACAACAGGAGATCTCCTGTTCTGGGAGTGGGAAAAATAGCTTAAAATCATCAGCCATCAGGAAGGTATAACAGAGAAAAAGAAGAAATGCCTATTGCCGTTTAACTTCTCTGATCAAAGAACTCGTACAGCTGCTCACATTAACCCTGGTGACAAAGAGCTAGCATGGACTGCAGCCATCAGCTCTGGGGTATTATACACATTCACAGCTAAATGAGCATATGAGTGTTCAAGAGCAGCAGTTTTGTACAGATGATGATGGTGATTAACATGATGTAGGATTTAACCAGCAGCACAAAGTGTGCTGTTAGAAAGTTTAGTAAAGTTCTCTTTCACAGTTTGAAACTGGCCTGGTTTGTCAGTCTTCTAAACACTCCCATCACAAAGATCTCTAATGCCATAAAAGGTAAATATATATCTATTTTCAGCCCTAACACTGTATTTGTAAGACAATCTAAAAACCTAAATTAGTATTTGTAGGTAGATAGGATTGTTTTGAAGGTGTATTACCATAACATCATTTTTACATGCTTATGCATATCTTCTAAACAGTATGTTGAAAACAAAACACACACATACACAAAACACACACATACATAAAAAAGCACTATCACTCACTGTTATAGGTGATGTTAAATCCACGTCCTGACATTGAATGGTCAGCTTGAAATTCCAGACGCAAAATATGACCATTACTGGTAAGATGGGAGGGAACTTCAGCACCAGTAAATGTTCCTATTATAGGGGAATCTGGAGAGTCACCATCTTTAACTGCAAGGAAGTCAAACTGAGATTCCAAGTCAAAGTCATTAAAAGACAGGTGGATTCTGCTCCCAGGGTCTGAAATTATTGTCCAGATACAGTTTAAATTATTCCCATATCCTTCTGGATAATCAGGTGAAAGAACTGTTCCCATTGGTGCAGTGAAATTGGAAAGGCAAGGAACTGACAAGAAAGAGAAAGAAATTAGATAACAGAATAAAACATTTCAATAAGGATTAATTTTATTACTAAGTTTTGTAAGACATCCTTAAACTGGCTGATTACCTCAGCTGAATAATTTAGTACTTGTTATGATCTGTGAATCCAGAAAAAGGTTCTTTTTTTTTATCTCCTTATTCCCTTCCACCGCAATAGAACTACCTCCCAAGAAGAGCCCCCAGGTATTAAAGAACATCTTTGTTGCATTGGAAGCTCACATCAGCCCTTACGATTTACCCATGTTCAACAATCCTTAATCACTTGGCACCTCTTGTTCTCTCCTTTCTCTCCTTTAGGGAACTGTTTAGATGAGCAGACCTCTCACTGAGCACTTTAAAGAGGCAGAAAGTCAATAGTGCCCTTATCATTCGTTGTTCACACAAGAGCTCAAGAAATTAACTAGCCTCAAAGAGACAACAGAGTTGTTTTGTTGTTATCAGGATAATATTTCATAGTCAATCATTTCAGTTAAGCCATATTAAATTGAGTTGTGGGGATGAAAGCAACTGATTGCACTCTAAATATATTTGATCTATACTACTTTAGTGGAAATGCTAATAAAGGTGTTGCCACAAATATGTGCCACAACATTGGTTTTACTTATGCTGTATAAAATAACTGGAAGAGAGCTGTAAATGTCTATGATCTTTTGAGCACTAGAAGATATTCATAGATAATACATGGAGAAAAAATGTAAATAATTTAAACGCTTGATGACAATTCAGCAACTTCTAATTTAAGGAAATACATTAACTTATAAGAGTAGCTATAAAAGTGAATCATACATATAAAATCTACAGAATCCTACAAAAAGCCAATTATAAAACATTATATCAGCTCACATAAAGAAAATGGCTTTAATAGTTGCTAGTAAAGAAAAAAATATTTTAGCACTTCTAGAACCTGTCCTGGGCATAATCATTAGGAAAATCCACTACCAAACAAAAGGAAATTCATCCTGTCAGTGGAATGAATTGCATTGTGCTAACTCTGTAATCAATCACATAAAATTTTTATGTACAAGGAAAAACTTATCATAAGGTTATGTATTAAAAATAACAATAAAAAAAGATTTGGTACGTACAAATACAGATTGGTATGTTTGCAGACCACTGGTTGTTTTCTTGGCAAATGATAGATTTCTCTCCAATTAATTCAAATCCAAACTGACACTCAAACCTTAAAACATCACGGTTAGAAAATCCATCCGCTTCTCTAATACCATACAATGGTGTTCCAGGATCTCCACAGCTTTCCTTTTCAATTTCTGTTGAAATAAATAAGAAATTTATATCTAGAAGAACAAAACATACTCCTGGTGGGTATATGCTGACATCTAGAAAATAACTATACATTATTATAAGCCAATGAAAAACATCTACATAACAGTTGCTGAAACGCACCGCTGAGTCTGATTCTATACCTCAGTTTCTTAAGGGAGAAATGCCCTGTAAGGATTTTTGAAAAAACAGAGCTCTTTGTGTTAATAGAGTACTTGAAATTAAAAGGATGTGAGGAAGTTATTACTACTTCATTCCCTTTTGTAAATTTTAAGCAATAATAATATTAAGTAAAATATCATTTGTAGTACGTGAGTGCTTCAAACTAACAACAGAGACCAGCATCCAGCTGTGTAAACAACGTCCATTTTCCAATACAGCTTAAATTGATGAACTAATGACATGGCAAAAAGGGGAGCAGTGACACAAAAAGAATTGCCCAAAGTCCCAAGAAGGCTACATAACTATAAAAGTATATATATACACACACATTTATATACACACACATTATGTACACACATGTAAAACTAACTTTTCTACACTTGAATAGCATCTTACCTCAGCAGACTATACTGCACGGTATCTGAGTGATTCTCTCCTATTTCTGCAATTGTTACAGCTATGATCTTCCCTGAAGTTTCATACTGTCCTGAACTTTCAGTGGTAGATACAACCACAGAGGCATCTTCCAAAAAGCATTTCTCACTGGTATGCATTTCACGAGCTCATAGGACAATTCAACCTGATTTCATAGAATGGGTTGGACTGGAAGGGACCTTAAAGATTGTCTAGTTCCAAGTCCCCTGCCACAGGCAGGGACATCTTCCACTAGACCAGGTTGCTCAAAACCCCATCAAACCTGGCCTTGAACATTTCCAGGCAGGTGGCATCCACAACTTCTCTGGGCAACCTCTTCCAGTGTCTCACCACACTAACAGTAAAGAATTCTTTCCACATATCTAATCTAAATCTCCCCTCTTTCAGTTTAAACCTGTTATCCCTCATCCTACAACTACACTCCCTGATAAAGAGTCCTTGTCCAGCTTTCCTGTAAGTCCCCTGGAAGTACTGTAAGGCTGCTATAAGGTCTCCCCAGAACCTTCTTTCTCTGGGATGAACAGCCCCAACTCTCTTAACTTGTTCTCATAGAGAGGATGTTCCATCCCTCTGATCATCTTCATGTCCCTCCCTTGGACTTGCTTGAGCAGGTCCATGCCTTTCCTCTGCTGGGGGCTCCAAAGGTGAACACAGTACTCCAGGTGGGGTCTTACAAGAGTGGAGTAGAGGGGAAGAATCACCTCCTTTGGCCTGCTGGGTATGCTTCTTTTTATACAGCTGAGAATGCGATTGGCATTTGGAGCTGCTACCACACATTGCTGGCTCTTATTCAGTTTTTCATCCACCAATACCCCCAAGTCCATCATTTTAGGGCTGCTCTCAATCCACTTGTTGCCCAGCCTGTATCCATGTTTGCAATTGCCCTGACCTATGTGCAGGACCTTGCAGTTGGTCTTGTTTAACTTCATGAGGTTCACATGGGCACACCTCTCAAACTTGTCAAGGTCCCTCTGGATGGCATACTCTCCCCCTAGAGTATCAGCCACATGACTCAGCCTGGTATCATGTGCAAACATGCTAAAGGTGCACTCAGTCCCACTGCCCATGTTGTCAACAAAGATGATACTGGTCCCAGTACAGATCCCTGAGACACCACTCATCACTGGTCTCCACCTGGACAATGCGCCATTGACCACAACCCTTTGAGTACCATGATCCAGCTAGCTCCCTATCCATCAAGTGGCCACCTGTCAAATCAACGTCTCTCCAATTTAGAGAAAAGGATGTTATGTGCGACAGTATCAAATGCTTTCCACAGTTCCATGTAGATGATATCAGTTGCTCTTCCCTTATCTACCAATGCTGTAACTCCATCATAGAAGGCCACTAAAGCTGTCTGGCACAATTTGCCCTTAGTGAAGCCATGTTGTCTGTCACCTATCACCTCTCAGTTCTCCATGTGCCCTAGCATAGCTTCCGGGAGGATCTGCTCCATGGTCTTGCCAGGCACCCAGATGAGACTGACCAGCCTGTAGTTCCCCAGGTCTTCCTTTTTACCCTTTTTAAAAACAGGCATTATGTTTCACCTTTTCTAGTCACTGGGAACATCACCAGCCTGACACAGCTTTTCAGATATGATGGATACTGGCTTAACAACTTCATCTGCTAGTTCCCTCAAGACTCTTGGAATCGTCACATCAAGTCACACAGGCTTGTGCACATTCAGGTTTCTTGGGTGGTCTTGAACCTGATCTTCTCCTACAATGAGCAGTACTTCATTCTCCCAGTCCCTGCCTTTGGATTCTGTGAGTTGCGCGGCGTGGCTAGAGTTCTTGTCGGTGAAAACTGAGGAAAAAATGTTGTTGAGTACCTCAGCCTTCTCCCAGTCAGTGCAGTTGTATCTCTCTTCGCTCATCAGAGCAGGTACAGTTTCTTTCATCTTCCTTTGTTGTCCTATGTACCTGAAGAAATCTTTCTTGTTATTTTGCATGTCCCTAGCCAAGTTCAGCTCCAGCTGCAGTCTTTCCTTATCCATTCTCTATGGTCCCCTGGAAGGGACCTCAGAAGGTCTCTAGGCCTGGCTCCTGTTCAAAGCAGACCCAGCTTCGAGGTCAGACCAGCTTACTTAGGGCTTTATCCAGTTGGCTCTTGAAATATTCCCAGGATTGAGACTGTTCTGAGCAGCCCGTTCCACTGCTTGACCATATGTGTGGGAAAAAATTTTCCTAATATCCGGTCTGAACTTCGCTGCTCTAACTTATCCTCATAGTCTGCGCATCTTCCCATTATGTACCAGTGTAAAGAGCCTGCCTCTGTCTTCTCAATAACCTCCCCATAGCTACTGTCAGGTTGACATTAGACCCTACTTCTGCAGGTTAAACAAGTCCAGCTTAGTCAGGTGCTCCTCACAGGGCAAGTGCTTCCCCCTTGCCAGCCCTCCACTGAACTTGCTTCAATTAATCAGTCTCTCAAAACTTGATGGACTATTCTAGATGGAGAATAATCACTTGCATAAGCCTATGCTCCTGTTAATCCAGCCCAGGATGCTTTTGACCTTCTCCCCTGTCAAGGTATGTTGCTTGTTTACCCTCAGCTTGCTGTCCAGCAGGGCATCAAGGCCTTTTCTGGAGAGTCACTTCTCAGCCTTTACTGTGTGCAGGAGTTATTCACTCCCAGGTGTGGGACTTAGTGCTTGGCTTTGTTGAATTTCATAGAGCTCCTGTAGCCTACTCGTGTCGCTTGTACAGGTCCCACTGGATAACAGTATGAGCGTATTTGACTGTTTCTCCAAACTTGATGTTACCTGCAGACCTGATGAGAGTGCACTTCATGGCCTCTTCACCGTCAATGACAAAATAGAATATGCCACAGTAGACTCTTGTGTTCTCTTCTTGCCCCTGGCTTCCAGTACAATATGATCCATTAACCAATATCCTCTATCCTATCATCCAAACTGTTTTTTTGGGGGCTTTTTTCTGGAGGGAGGTGTCTTTGTTTGATATGGGATTTGGCGGGGAGGGAGAGTTAATTTGGGGGGGTGGGTTTTTTCACTCATCTGGTTATCTGCTATGGTATTCTTGAATCCAAGTCAGGGCATTGTATTCACTTAATGAACTCTGGGTGAGCGGATGGAGAGAAAAGCCTTGATAAGGTTGAGGTAGGTAGCATCCACTGCTCTTCCCTTGTCCAGCAAGCTGTTCCAAATAAGTTTCTTCACATGCCAGGAAATGGCTTTCAAGAGGACTTGATCCATGATTTCCCCAAGAACTGAAACAAAGGTCAGCCTGCAGTTGCACAGGTCAAGCTCTTGGCTTTTGTTGAAGATAACGCAACTTTTTTCCAGTCTTTGGGAAACTCTCTTAAGCTCGACAAACTGTCAAAGATGATAGAAAGTGGCCTTGCAAGGAGATTCACCAGCTCTCTCAGCACTCCTGGATGCAGTCTTTTATGTCTTAGAAACTAGTAAAGAAAACATTGTACTCAAGATATGAAACTTAGGAATAATTTATCATTTACAAATACAGGAAATACAGTACATACGTAACGAAAATTGAGTACATTTTTTTTTCACAAATTTCTTTCAAGAGATATCCTAACTATAAAAAGGACAGAAATATCAAAGCAAAATTATTTTATCAAGTGTAACACTAATAGCAACAAATTTCCCTAAACCATAGTTTGAAAATTTCTCTTTAAAGATCTTGTTGCCACTCTTCTACATTTCCACATTTGGTACTTTGACTATGAGAAAAAAATCAAACAAACAGCAAATGGTTTTATTTTCACTCAAATAGTTTTTCTAGGGTCGTATTGTCAGCAGCATACACCTCATTTCTCAAATCTTTCAGCTATTAATGCTCTGAATACAATTGAAATGTGAAAAAAAGCAAATAAGGAACATTCCATTTCAACAAGGAAATGAAAAAGCTGAAGATTATTTAAAAAAAGACTTCACGGAGATTTGAAAGTCTTTATTATTCTGTTTGATTAAAGAAAAATCAAAACCAACAAAATCATCTAACAAAAAGCACAGTGAACATCAACTTTTTTTATTCCATTATTTGTATTTGTTCAAATAGATCTAGGAAAAGAAGAATATAATTCATAATCTAAAAAAAAAGATAAAAGCCGAGGGCAAACTCTCCTCAGAACACAGTCCTCCAATGAAGTTAAAGCTGTCCTGAAGAAACAACTTAAGATATCCCAAAGAAGACACAAACATCCCTCGTACCTTAAATGTTGATGAGGTTATTACTGTCAAACCTACAGAACTACTCAGTTTAAAACTGCCAGAGAAATACAAAGTTTTCCTAGGCTGTTCTGGTAGATTAATAATATTCTAAGTCCGTAAGTCACTTCACATTTCATTTGGAAAAACAAATGTATTCAACAAACTAGTTCTCCGACAAGTGATTACATCAAGTAGCGTCATGTAGTTTTCTCACAGAACATATGTTAGACAGTAAATATATTCATACCTGCTTATATTTATTCTCTTTTGGGGCTACTATTCTGAGGTAGCGGAGCCAGCAGTTTTCTCTAATTATTATTTTATTCTAAACAACAAGAGTTTCCACTTTATTTTTGTCCAATTTAAAAAGATATATAGCTGAGCAAAACTGATACAGTGAGCTTGCTTATCTTGTCTTATATCAGATATCCCTATTAGGAAGACTTTAAGGAACTGATTCTGCATTCAACATTTCTTAGGTAGATTATAATTATTTACAGGAGCTAGCTGAAAAAAAAATTCTATTTTCCTTTATCCTATGTGATTGCTGCACTTGAGAGATTACGTCCATAGGCTTGTATTTCATTTGCTTTCATAAATGGAATTAAGTTGAACAAGATGTTATTTGAATGACAGTTTTAAATGAAATAAACAATCCCTAAACCCTATTCATATCAGTTTACATTTATAGCAAATCTTTTTTATATTACTTTAATCTTCTCTGCATGCCCTTCTTACACATCTATAGTCTCTGTAAATTTCATGCTAGCACCAGTTCATTTCTGAATTTGAAATAGAATATTTTTGTGTCATTACTTATTTCTCCTTAGGAACAGAAACAATAGGGTTTTTTTTCGGATTAAGTGCAAACAGCTTTTAGAATTTTTTAGAGAATATCAACAAAATTCCTTTGAAACAGACAGGGAAAAATAATACTGCGTACTGGGCTTTTGTCAGATAATCATGTTTTAAATAACATGATTTTAGAAAAGACCACTATTTTGCTTTGTTTGAAGTCACTAAGAGGACAAATGATATTAATATTCACATTTTTTACTGCTAGCCTTACCACTTTTGTTTCCTCTCCCATGTTGCATATTTGTTTCAATGACGACTAAGAAGTCAGAGCCTGACAACGTCTCATTTCCTGATAAACTCATGTAGTCCCTCATTGTAAATAATTCATTTATGATAAATAGAAATTATTTCTGGTTGTTGAAGATTATCAGAAGAAACAGTAAGTTTCTAAACAGCTCAATTAATAATGCCATAATTAAAACTTAAACAAAATAATATAAAATTGGAAACTTCAGTATGAGTCACTAAATCATGAAGAGAAATAAAAGGTATTAAGGGCTACCCTCTTGTAAAATGGTTTGAATTCCTACCAACAAAGAGTCCAACACTTTAATGTTTTAGTTGTACTAAAGATGTCACTAATTACAATCCATTCTTTCATACAATGCATATGTCTGACAAAGTTCCAATTCACAGTAGAAGTTGTTATAGACTATAGTGGAAATACTCTTTCTACAGGGTAGTGCATGGTATAAGCATTTGGAAGAAGTTTATTACATATAATGGCTACCTTTGAAAAGTCAAAAGAAATCTTAGTTGATTAAGCACATTTTTGTATTTTATTTTATATTTTGGCTACTTTGTATTTTCACATTTTGATTTATATTCTCTTTTATGATTTATTCTACTTTCTAAAATTTGCAGTTCGTGTTGGCTACAATAAGAGATGACTAGGATGGATTTCTCTTTTCCTGTGGTCACTACCACTGACTTGTAAATCTGTGATCCAAAAGATGAGTATTGCTATTTGTGCCTAAGAAAAGAACCACTTATGCTAATATTATTTCTATTAGATTCATTCTTGGTAGTCTCATTAAAAAAGAGAAATACATCTCAGCATAAATACAGTTTGTTAAATGTGTTAATAATGAATCAGGTGTGATCTTTAGAAGTTTAATTCTTTTGAGAAGGAAAAAAGATCCATTTTTGTTTTCAGAAATTTTTTCACATGGAAGGACATCAACAGTAAAAGAAATCATGATTTCTGGTGATGTTAGAGATCTAATTTTTTTAAAAGAATAACTCCATTGAGACTGTTTAGGATACTCATTATTTTGGAAACTTGACGGTACAGAATTGATACATTTGTGATCTCTGTGCATTGAATTGAGCTAATAAGAACTACCTAGAAAACTTATCAAATTAAGAGAAAAATAAAAGAAATATAGAAAGAAAATTATCTCATTTTGGTTCAAGTTATCCTTGTGTTACTTTTGTGTATCTCACAGAAGGGTTTTGTAGATCTCCAGACAGTGATGCACTGAACGGAGAGCCCAAAGCAACAGCAGCTACCAGAATAGGGATACCAAGATAGGAATGTTCTTGTTCTCCTGTCCTCTGTGAAGGGCAGGCACATTCTGGAGGTGACCAAATAGGCCTTGAGGAAAAGCAATGGTCACTTACTACAAAAATGCATTTTGACAGAGTTGCACCGGAACTGGGGCTTGTCTCTTTTCCCTCCTGTAACTCAAGGGTAAATAAAAGATAAGAACATATTTCTTATAAGGGAAAATAATTTTGAAAGAAAAGAGATCAGTGGAGTACAGTGGAAAAGTACAATACTGAAGACTTGCTCTCACTTCAGCAGAGATACAAAATCTACTGTACTTCAGGGAAATATCAGGCAAAGATCATTTTGTCTTTAACAGCATTTTAGAATAATGCCCATTTTTTGTTTCACTGGCCATATCAACGGAAATATGACAGACAACTAGATTTATTTTGTCATTAATAAAATTGCATTTGAATTCACTACATGCTATTTGTTGCAACAAAGCATACCAAATTAACTAAATACTAGTATATGAAAAGAAACAGAGTTTCACTATAGAATTCAAAAAGAATGGAGCTGGTTGTTTGATATTTTAATTTGCTATGTCACAAGCTACAAACATTCACCATAATATATTGACTTAATGACATTTTGGAAGATCATGGGGAAAAATCTGCATAATCCCACTTTGAAACATGAGGGTATGTACAATTTATGTATACAGTACTGAATATACATTACATGTCTAATTTGGTTGTGAAATTGCTGTGCCAGTGTTCCCAATGCAGGACTTGCTTATTCAAAGAGCAAGGAAAAGATACCGTTATATATTTGTACAGCTTTTACTTCCAAAGCACAAGGAACAAGCAATAGTATAATCATCTATCTTGTCTTGAATATCAGAAGTTGAAGCATAACAAGAAAAAGCACTCAAAAAGCAGTAAGCAGGAAAATAAAAATTAATAACATTAATCAAGAACATATATTTCTTAGTGTCAATCAGGATGATAAATAGTACAAGCAACTGGTAAATTATGCCATATGTCTGTATATTTAAGAAGAAGAATCTTAAAGATACATAGCAATCAAATAGTTATGTATCAATTTCAGCAAGATCTTAGAGTATGCTTACTGGCTTACATGGGAAAAGGTTGTAGGTTTGATCACATTTCATGTAATAGGGTTTAGGTATTGCTATGATCAGTAAACAACACAGAGAGCAGTTTGAATAATGTAATAGATCATAGCTTCTGCTAAATATTACTGTGTTTATGTGTGTCTTCAAATAAAGGAAATAGTTTTGTCTATTAACTGTTATTGTTAAAGCACGAGTATTTTTATAAACATAGGATGGAGGTTCATTTCCAAAAGAACAAAGAGCTGAGTGTCATGTGATTTTCAGTTCTATTTCAGAGGTTATCAATACCCTTGCTTCATTCTATATATCAGATTTTTATCTACAGATTTCACATCTTGGGAATTCCCGATACACAAAAGAATTTCCACCTTAACCACTATTCTTACTAAGAACAACTAATGTGTTCTTACCCAGCACAACTAGCCTCAATTCCAGACACAATAGGTTTTATGTTTGCTTTGGGGATTTGTTTGCTTGTTTTCCTAGAAGACAGGAAAGAAAGGTTTGCTCTTCTGTATGGTGAGGCTATTTTTCTATCAAATAGCAAGTATGAGAACAGGGAATGAACCTTTCTTTGAGCTCAAATACAAATAGGCCGGAATGATCTCTATATCAAAACCATGAGAAGGTGCACTCTACAGGACCTCCTCTTCTACCTGACTGTCCCAGGTGAGAGACCCATCAGTGTTGCAGCACCTTCTTTGTGCTCCTGGGTTCCCTTACAGAAGAAACAGGTATGCAAAGGCAGCAAAGCAGAGAAAATTTCCAAAAACCTGGGGGTCCATGATTTTTGCTTGGGGACTGGCTGTGGAACTGTCATTGGGTGGTGAGAAAAATTGTATTGTATATAGATTGTTTTGTATATTCATTACTATCAGTATTATTACCATTACACTTACTAGTATGATTATTAATATTTCCTTTGTTGCCATATTAAACTGCCTTTGCCTCAACCAAGTATTCCCTTATGTCCATTTCTCCTCCCAATCTGTGTCTAAGAAAGGGGAGGGGTGACTGAGCAGCTCTCTAGTGCATAGTTTCCAGCTGCAGGGTTAAACTACGACAAGCTCATATAACTGGAGAGTTGGAATGGTAGGATATGGGCTCTTTAGGAAGGATAGGCAGGGGACATGCGGAGGGAGTGTTGCCTTCTATGTCAGTAGCCACCCGGAGTGCATGGAGCTCTGTCTGGGGATTGATGAGGAGCCAGTCGAGAGCTTATGGGTCAGGATTAAAGGTAGGGCACGGACAGGTGACATTACAGTGCAGGTCTGCTACAGGTCACCCGAACAGGAAAACTGAGTGGATGAGGCCCTCTACAGGCAGATAGGAGCAGCCTCACGTTCACAATCTCTGGTCCTCATGGAGCATTCAATCACCCCAGTATCTATGGGCGGGACAACACAGCAAGGCATAAGCAATCCAGGAGGTTTCTGGACTGTGTTGATGATGACTTCCTTCTCCAAGTGATAAAAGAGCCAGTGGGCGGAGGTACTGTGCTGGACCTTATTCTCACCAACATGGAGTTGCTGCTGGGGAATGTGAAGCTCAAGGGCAGCCTTGACTGCAGTGACCATGAAATAGTGAAGTTCAAGATCTTTAGGACAGTGAGGAGGGCACACAGCAAACTCACAACCTTGGATTTCAGGAGAGCAGACTTTGGCCTTTTCATTAATACCACAATGGACATTATAGAAAGCAGCCATTCAAGTGAAAAATTCAGGAAAGAAATATGTAGCCATTATAATATGTACAGTTATAAGAATTAAAATGAGTACTAACAACAGTATAAAGCACACAGAAAAAGCTATAACATATTTCTTTCTCATACCTCACTAGAGGCACAAAAGAGATTCATAAGAATAGCTAAAAGCTAATTTCCATACCTCACCTTTTTATTCAGTAGTTTAATTTCTGTCCAACTTCACCTCAGATTTATTCTTCACTTTGACTTTGGATTAATTTAACAGTAAATCTGAATTTACTGGTTTCTGGGTTGGATGCTGATAGTATTTTGATTCATTTCAGGTAATCAGACTGAATAAATAAAAGGTGAACCAATCCTTTACAGGTATGTGTTCACTCACCAGCATTTTAGCTTTCAGGTGTTTTTTTGTTTTGTTTTGTTTTTGTTTTTCCTAAAACAGTAAATAAAACAATAAACAAATCAAAAAACTAAATGTAAGTACATATTTTTTTTAATCTAGTGATTATTCTGCTCTGGGAGCGTTGCAGTAACTGAAGTAGCTAGAAGCCACTGCTAGAATATTGGTGTATATCAAAGAAGTCAGAGAAGTGGGTAGTCCTATTTTTACTCTTCCATATTCCTCCTGCTTCTAGCATTTACCAAATCTCTGTGGAAATATTGCTAAATCCCAGTAGTCTATTAATTCCAGATTTGCTTGCAAAAAGCATCTGGTATTTTATCATTTGATAAAATTTCACTTAAAGTTGTGAGAATCATCAGCAATGTTTGTCTTCCATCTATGTTGTGCTCAGGAGATCTCTGCTTCCTGCACAACTTTATTCCCCAAAACCCTATGAGTATGGTCTTCCTCCTTCAGCCTCATTGCAGAAATATTTGTTGTCTTTCAGTATAATTTTGATGTGAAGAGAAGATGCACGATGGGGGAGGCATGTTTCATCCTCCCACGATGTTCTTCTGAAGATGCAGTGTGTATACACGTCTTTATTTTCCTGTTTCCCTGTTCAATCCTCTTTGCTGCCCAGACACTACAGCTTTGAATCAACCACACCTTTCCTCTTCAGCTAATTTCCTGCTATCAAGAATCTAGAGAAGGGGCAAAAAGAAGGTATGTTTCATTGTTTTCATTAACACAGCTAGTCTAGCCTGGGAGAACTGCATTTGGGCATAGTTAGCTAATTCCTGGCAGCTTTCCTCTATGTATCCGACTTTAGCTGGAATAAAGATTGATTGCTGGATAAGTCGAAGAAAGGTTCCTGCAACTGTCCACATTTTTATTTTAAAGATTGAAATACAATTCTCCACTCTGGATTGCTATATAACATAGTTACACCTTCAAAATACAAAGTAGTTTTTGTTAAAAAGAGAAAACATCTATCAATTTCAGCAGCTCTCCCTTAATATAACTTTCAATCGCAGAAAACTGTTCTGTTAGCTTTTCTTATGGGACTACAGAAACTAGGCACTAGCAAGAAAGAGTAAGTGGAAAAATAATACCAAGGAATCTTATCCAAGTCTGCAATTCTTTACACGAACCGTTCCAATGAGAACACACAGAATATCCCTTAGACCAGTGGCTACTTCTTGACCTGTCAAAACTAAACAGCAGTTGAAGCTGAAAAAGTGTCCTTAATTAATAAAATATTTGCAAGAGAATTGTCAAAACCACTGAAATATTCCAAGATGAAAGATGCTAACAAAAACTGCATAGTCCCTTCTGAATACATCTTTCTGATTCCTGATGTTGAAGTTCTTCTTTAGGAAAATAAGTGACTGGAAGCAACAGTTGTAGCTGTGTTTGCAAACTTTATAGTTTGAACATGGCGATAGTCACCACGTGCAGAAACATCTGATATAATTTTTAAGGTAGCATTAAGACTAAAATCTATTAGCAGTTACATAAATTCCATAGTTTCTGAGTTCCCTTTAATTAAGCGGAGAGGATTTTTCTCAATTTAAAATAAGAATGGTTTTCTTCCACAGACTAAATAATTTGATTTCAATGATAAAAATATAAATGTGTTGTTAATCAACATAAAGAGATTAAAGCTGTAGAGAATGTGGTCCTTTAATGTTTACAAAATATTCTAAGTTTTGATAAAAACATGCAATATACTGTTTTACTAACATAAGCAGCAGCAGGAAACTTATCTATGTCACGGCTGACTTAACTAAGATATTTCATTCATCTGTTTAGAAAATCTTCAGGAAAACAGAATATTTCAATATATTCAATAGTTTCATTTCCATCTATCAGCATGGTTTTGAAGTCCATGTAAATGAAAATGAACTACTTCAAGTGATATTTTCTGGCACCATGGGAGTCAACCAGACTTGTACATACACTGTTGATCCTTCTGTTCCAAATATTGCCATTCTTTTTCTTCTTATATGGTAAATGTGTGCAGACAGAAGTCCAAACCCAAGACTATTGAAGCTGTCACCCAGAAATTATCTGTCATCCAGAGTGTCTCTGCTGACAACTGTGAATTTATTTGCAGCTAGTATATCATATGTAGAACCTTTCAAATCTGTCAATGTTACTTTTACTGACAATATCAAGGCAATGTTTCAACTTGCACCATCTCTGCAACTCTTCTTTAATGGCAATCAATGAATCTTGTCCTCCGATGCCTTTGATGATTCCATGATGGTTATTGGCATCATATTCTGAATATATGTGTGACTGTATAACATCACCAAGGTTTTAATTCGGTAGCAGTGTCATTAAAACTTTCCAGTTTCTGAGACAAACATCAATCAGGACGTAAGACTATTAGTTCCAACTTGCTTTTGTCTTAGAAACATTTGAACATTGAACTAGAATTGTGAGGACACTCTAAAATTTACCTTGGATCTGCTCAGATCAGTGCCAATAGAAAGAGGAAAAAGAGGCTGGTGACAAATCTATTATTAGGGTTTCACATCTGGGATGAAGCATCCAGCCAAGCTGAAGGTTATAGACCAGAGGCAAAAAGGAAGTCTATAGAGAAACAGTTGCCAATTCCTATCAAAAGAAAACCCAAACAAAACATGCTGGACCTGTGTGTTGATCCACTCACATAGGAGTAATAACATGAAAGGCAAAAATAAATACCTACACAGCACTGAAAAAACTAGTAGTTATGGGAAATGGTGGAACACCCTGAACCTCTCAACTCGAATTAGACAACATAAGCTACATGGCAGGAGACTGACAATTATTATTTATAGTGATATTTGCTCCTCAATATCAACTTTCATTTTAGCTGCATCTGTCTATTGTCTGTTGACGTATTCTCAGAGACAAAGCACACTACTGCAAAGTATCTGATTGGTCTGTATCAGCAAAATCCTCCTGTGTGTGACTTAGGTTACTTGCTTTAGCCACTATTACACTAGGTTATGATAAATTATATTATAATATGGTGTATTACTATTACTGCCCATGTCAAAATTATTTATTCATCACATATTCTTTATGCGGGGTTTAACTCATGTATCTCACTTATCGAAGTGATAAACCTCTTCCATTCCACCTCTGTTTCAGAGAGGCCTCTCTGTTTCTAGATAGAACTTTGGTTTCAGATGGCTTTAGACTGTCTATGTGGCTTGCTTTCTTGTCCAGGGTTCTTGTCTCATGATCCTTTGTCCTACTTCTTTCAAGTTTGGTCAGTTATTCACTTCTGGCATAAGGTAACCATATCTTTCCAACAGGAAACTAGAGCAGAGTAGAAAGAAAACCAAAACCACAAAAAACCCCGACCCCAAAAACCCAGAACAAACACTACTGTCCCCCAAAACAAACTTAAAAAAACCCAATTCCCAGATTCACTCTAAAAAGACAGAGCAGGGTTTGCTCCTATAAAAATCATATAGTGAGTTTGTATTGGGTTTAGATGGCAAGGTTTTGGTAGCCAGGGTCTGCAGGGGTGGCCTCTCTGAGAAGAGGCTGCCCCAATGTCTGAGAGAGCCAGCTCCAAGAAGAACCTGCTACTTTCCAGAGCTGATCCTATCAGCAATGCTGGTGGTGCCTCTGTGAGAATATCTTTAAGAGAGTGTAGAAAAATGCTGCAAAACAGCTGTGAGAGAGGAGCAATAAAAATGTAAAAGAAACAGCCCTGAAGATGTGAACTTGTATAATAGAGAAAAAAGATAGAGTGGAAAAAATAGATTTGAAATTAGTATCCAAGAGCTGTTCAAGAGAAGATGACACATTCTGTTATACACTGCCTTTGAACAAATGGCCATTCTGTATTTTATTACACTTCCTACTCATGACAAATATGACACTGCACTCCTGGCATTAAAGTACTATTGTACACATAACGTATGAGTCATAAATGCTGTGAGTTTCAACAAAATTCATGTTAACTTGAAAAAGCAAGAGGACCTTGCTTCTAAATGGATCACAAGAGAGTATGAGGCTATGGCATATTAAATGACAAGGAATCAACTCATGGGATAACCAAGATGAACATTCACGTAATTGTGTCTTGGACTAAAGGTGCTGTTCCCCATGCCTGTTAGTGTCTAATAACATGCTAAATTTAGCTTGGTCAGCTCTGAATTGATCAGGCATTTGGACTAGATGATCGTTGTAGGTCCCTTCCCACTGAAATAGTTCTATTCTGTTCTGTTCTGTTCTATTCTATTCTATTCTAAAGAGTGCTCACTACAGACATCACATTATGAAGGACTATAAACACTGCTAGTAAGGATAAACTGGTAACAGCAGAAGTAGAGTTTATAATCATGATTTATAACAAAAAGTGAACTAGATTCAACTCTGGAAAACACTATAAACAGGGTTTTAGAAGCTACACATAGAAACTTACAGCATGGAAAATACAAAACTACAATGTTAGATTACAGAAGCATAGACATAAATATAAACAGGGGAAATTATGCTGCCATTGCCACCTACTCATTGCACTAAATATACTAAAATTACTTATAAAAAGAGTTCAGTGTAAGTACAGAAGAAATGCAGATGTAGTTTGATAAAGTATGACATAACTTCCCACCTAAGAAACAAATATGGCCACCTTTTATTGCTTGTGTGTAAACAGAAGGAGTCTCAAGTACTACAGCTGCATACATCCTGTTAATTGTTCTGCTATATCATAAAGACAGCTTAGACTACCTGAATATATTGTGTTCTGAAACAGAAGGTGCATTAAAATAACAACGCAGGGAGAGTAATTCCATACCTGATGAAATCTGCATTACGTATATTGGATACTTTTATACTAAGCAAAGGTTTTTTCCGCTTCAAGCATGTAGATGAGTAATAAGACTGTCATTCCAAAATTACCAAAAAGTGTTACAAGACTTCAGTTTTGTTCTTATAAAAGTCACTAACAAAAAAAAAAATGTTCAAAAATATCAAAATGCGACCTACTGGGATGCTTATGACAGAGTTGCTACACAACTGTCATGTACCTTTAAAATGCATTGGAGAATTAGTAAAACCCCTGAATCTTCTCATAGTTGTTCTCATCAGTATTACAGACAAAGCTGAAGAATAGGAATATTCACGTTTGTATGGAATCAGGTAAATCATTGACTGCGTATAAGATTATTCTGTAAATAAAGACACTGCAAAGGTTATTCACAGATGTCATTTAGTTATAAAGCCATTGTTTAACCATGCAGAAGCTGCATGTCATGGAACTGCAAACCTGTCCTTATCAGGTGGGTCACATGTTATTTTTGAACCAGTGTAAAGAGCTGATCATGAATAGTCATACACTTACATTGCTAGATGCTGTGTTACTACACTGTTAGTACTGGTAGCTCTGATTATGCAGCTGGGCCAGTTCTTTCTTGAATCCACAGGAGCAAGACTGAGAAAACCTTGCATCCAGAGGAATTACATCAAAGCACTTAAAGATGGAAAAACTTTTATTCAAATTGTACGTACATGACATGACAGCCTCATTAAAAGGATTCAAGCAAATGACAGTGTGGATAGCCTGGTGGCCAGAAAAAATACTTTAACCTTCCTATTATCATTTTCATTTACCTATCACATGAATTGTAGATGATGAAGTGAAAAAGTGAAGCTGAATAGTATTTGCAAACCTGTTCTCTTTCTCAGAAGCTCAGATGGTGTAGAAGTAGTGATAAAGACTACAAGTTGATTCAAAAGAGCAACTAGAACTACTTGCTTACTGTTTCTGATTCAAGAGCAACAGCATGGCTTCCTGATAAGATGGCCTAACAGTCTCAAACACCTTAAGCCATTTCTGCTAGAACACTGAGATGACAGCATGAGTTTTCCCAACAAAGTAGCTGGAGATAATTATAGATTTATTATTCCAAGTGATATGCCAGAAAACAAAATACACCTGGGCCATGACAAATCCAAAAACTCTTAGAATAAGACAGCAATTATGCAGCAATTACCTTCATTGTCAGAGCTGAATGTTCAACCTGAAGTTGATAAAAATTGCTGTTCACTTTCCAATTTCATGCAACTTCTAGTGACTGCACTGCCTTTACAATTTGCTCCTTTATCCTACCTGTATTTAGGGAAAACTTTTAACTGGCATTGTAGGAGCAACACTTGATTATTGTCTTGTAGTATTTCTGTCACTACTTCATCTGCTACTGTAGAGTTCCACTTTTCCAAGCACTGTTTTGAAAAGAGCCCATTGTTAGACAGCTAACAGTAATTCAAACGTCACCTCCTTACAACTGGAAAGTTTTCTGAAAAAGAGAGTTGTTCCAACAGGATCTCACTATGCTACTCTCAAGCTAATGCAGAAACTGAAAATTTCACAAGAAATTTGAAAGAAAGCTTACAAAACAAAACTCAGAAGGAACAGCTTGAAAGACATTCACCACAAATTTTCTTTGGTGTTCAACATTGTCAGAGGCTGCTTGTTACACTTCACTTAGGAATTTCTTCTACCACTAGGAAAAATCAGTAAGTCAAGAAATATTTCTAGGTTAGCAGAGCTTATTTAAAAATGGAGTATATGATTAATGAAGGTGAATAATATTTCTTTCCAACCTTAAAATCTAGTCACAATGGAGTTAGGCTGCTGAAGGCCAGCATATCTAGCTTAGGTAAAGCACTAAAAGAACACAAGCACTAAGCTAAAATTAAAGGTATGCATGTCAGTGTAAAATTTTTACTCATCTACCTGCAGCATAATGTAAAATAAAAATGACCAAATGTTATCCCAAAGTAATACAAAGGTTGTCAAGCAAGTTTTAGGATGGGCTTCTGTGATCTTCTCTAACTGCTACAAGAATGTAAAAAACATTATAACATTCTTTACTTTTTTCAAAAAAACCCAATTTTTAGTTACATCATTTCATCTGCAGTGATTGATAACCAGCAGCAGTATGCTTCGTTTTTCTCTTCTGTAAGACATGCATCAGAAAATTATTTTCTTCCCCCATGAGTTTGCACTTTTCAGAGCCACAAAATTTTGCCTGTACATTCCTCTTCTAGGAAGAAATTAAATCCCCTTTTAGGTATCACTTTAATGCACATACTCCAAAGAGAATTGTTTAAGAAACTAACTTGGAGACAACAGCTATTTTCTAGTGCAGCAAAATAAACCACTCTCAGTTTTGACATGGAAAAACCTCAAGAGAAAACAGTGCAAGACAGACTCTCCAAACAAACAATAAGTGATGTAGTCAAATGTATTGGGTCTGGCTGGGATGGAGCAAACTTTCCCCATAACAGCCCTCATAGTGCTGTCCTTTTTAAACTTCATCAGGGGACAGTATCCAAAGAAGAACAGGACTCAGTTGTCTTGAGATCAAACAGCCCAAATGCTTTAAATACACAAAGATAAACTGACAATCAAATTAGTAACCTATATACTTAGTAAAAGGAATATCACAGAATCACAGAATGGTAGGGGTTGGTAGGGACCAACTGATAGGGGTCAGTACTGGGCCCAGTCTTGTTTAACTTCTTCATCAACGACCTGGATGAAGAGTTAGAATGTACCCTCAGCAAGTTTCCTGACGACACCAAACTGGGAGGAGTGGTAGATACACCAGAAGGCTGTGCTGCCATTCAGCGTGACCTGGATAGGCTGGAAAGCTGGGCAGAGAGGAACCTGATGAGGGTCAACAAGGGCA
>Ga0065711_1035503_pt1 | contig 22234 bp, 21 predicted proteins | sample Hoacrofraction12_FD_59098 | JGI IMG/M metagenome (GOLD analysis project Ga0065711, IMG submission 59098) | Hoatzin crop microbial communities from Cojedes, Venezuela - Epithelial fraction 12 v2 (version 2) | ecosystem: Host-associated > Birds > Digestive system > Esophagus > Crop | place... | reverse complement strand
GGCGGGCGGGCGGACGGACGCTGGCGAGCGGGTGCCGCGGCTGCCAGCTCAGCGCCCGGGCCGTCAGGCCCGCCCGGCTCTCCGGCCCCGCGGAGGCGTCGTTGCGCCCCCTGGTCGAGCGGGGCCCTGTCCCGCGGCCTCCGAGCCCTGGGGCTGCTGCGCGTCGGGGTATCGCGGCGGCTCGGTGCCCCTTCCGAGCCCTGGGCCGCGGCTGTGGGGTGCTCTCTTGGGAGTTGTAGTTCTCGCCGGCGCCTGTGCTGGGGGGGAGGACTCGGGGGAACTACAGCTCCCGTGATGCCCTGCGCGGAGCCATGGGTAGGGGGCGGCCTGGAGGGCTGAGGGGGGACTGTGTGTGCCGGGCGGCGTGGCCTCGGGGGAAGGGGAGGGAGCTGGGGGGCCGGCGCGGAGGGAGTGGGAGGGCACGGGCGCCTGACCCCTCTTGTGCCTCGGGTGCCTTCCTGCAGGGCCTGGGTGCCAAAGGGCGCCGTTCTTCCCCGAACTGGGAGACTAAAGCGTCACTGAAACTAAAGATTTACTGACCCCGTGCCGGTGAGGCTGTGGGGCTCGGAGGCCTGGGGCCCGAGCGGTTGGTTCCCTCGGGGCCACGTAGCATTTGTTGCCCTGACCCTAGCTGGAAGGTGAGGGGAGTCACTTCTGCTGAAGTTAGTGGGAGAAGAGAGTTACGGGGATTGCAGTGAATAGAAGAGCTTCACCTCGCTGAGATGGTGTGTGTGTTTGTTTCCTGCCTCTGAGAAATGTGTAGTTGTTTCTTTTTAGATGGCCTCAAAGACCTGTGCTGACATTTAGCTTAGAGGGCTTAACGTCTATGTGTGATAGTCTTTTAACGTCTATTTCAACACTGAATATAGCCATTTTGCCTATAAGTCTCATTTTCACAGACTACAGTATGGATACAACAGATCTGACTAATCCAAAGATGCTATGATTTTACTAAGAATACTGCTGGGCCATCTGGAAATCATGGATCAAAAGTGTAAACTGTGATAGAGGAGGGACCTCTCAGAATAAAAAAAATATCTGTACCAGAGTATTTTATTCAATTTACTTGACCAGAAGTGCCTTTCAGTGGAATTCATGTTAAGCTGATCCTGGAAAGCACCTGAAATAAAAGGCGCCTAAATCTTGAATTGTGTGCAGATGAAAGCATTGCATATTTCAGCTTGATGCATTTGAGACTTTGCCTGTGATAAAAATAACACCACATAAAGGCTTGCTTTAGAGTTACATACTGTGGCTTTCATCCACGTAAGACAATAAAAGCAATATGCAACTGTTTTTCCAAATGAAGCGTGTGTTGTATCTGAAGGGTCTGCCTGTAATTATGGAAGTGGACTCTAAAGTTATGGTAATTTTTATGTTTGTTTTAGAAGTGAGGAAGTCATAATGTTGAAATCAACATTGCCTGATGACTTGCCTCATTTTGCAGTGTGTGTTTTTCCCTATATTGATGTCTGTGTGTGGCACCATTTAGTGTCATGATCTATTATAGCTGTATAAGTGACATATGAGGCTTTGTCTTTCTGTTGGTAAGTAAATTATTTCATTTGTGCATGCAGTGGAGAATCTTGGATAATTCTCAGCAGCAAAAAATTACTGTAGAGGAACACTGGAAACTTTGTGATGTGTAACCAAAAGTACTGCCAGGTGTTGTGGCATTCGAAATCTTGAGATATCGTGTTGGTGTAGGGAGAAGTAGTTTTCTTCTGTTGGCATCTTACTGCTGAGGAGCTGGACTCGCAAAGACTCTCTGGGGACATTAGAAGCATGTTAGAGCGAGGCAGGGACATTAGAAGCATGTTAGAGTGAGGCAGGTAACTATGGGACATCATTGCAGTGCTTTATGCAATTCCTGACAATACCAACATTTATTTTTACAGTAGTGATGTCACCGTAATATTGGCATATAGGTAATTACTCCTTTTCAGAGGACATCTAAAGTTTTAAGTATATCTAAAGTGCTTTGAAGGTGAAACATAAAATCTTTATTAATTGTTAATAGGCCTTTCTTCTTGCATTTTAGTCTGAAAACTGGATTCTTAAAGTGGAAACCAGATTATGACAGTGCAGCTACCGAATATGGGAAGGCAGGTATGTATGGCTGTAAATATGGCCGTATACTTGATGGTTTCAAAGTATTCTTTAAGCTTAATCCCTGGTAAATTTTACGTATTTTTATTACATTGCCGTGTAAGTAAAACTGTTTGGAAGATGAAGTAAGATGAAACAACAACAAAAAAAGTAGTCTTAGCAGCACTGTAAAATAAATTTCAGATTGTACTTGGAGATCTAGAGCAATTGTCAAAACATTTTTGTTTGCTTTTCAAGGTTACAACTTCTACTTTGTGTATTACTGCGTGTGATAGAAATAATGCTTTCCTTCTTTCACTTGTCCACCCCCAAATCCTATGACTTTACTTACAAAACAACAAATATTCAAGCTGGTTTTAAAACTTTGCTTTTTCATCATCTTGTGAAGTGTGTCCTGACAAAGACTGCCTCAGTAAGATAGAGAGATGCTGCCAGGTTTTTTTTAGGCGTAGTAAGATCTCTTTCCTCCTTTTTTTCCACTGCAAGTGTCACACCGAATATAAAGTTCTTACTAGTCGATTCCTTTTTGCTCTTAAAAAATTTTCTTCTTTTTGGTAATAGTAATTTGTTGTGGTTTTTGGCTTCTTACTCTAGGCATTTCTACTTATTCATTTAAGCCTGAATAAAAAAATAAAAACTTGGAAGAGCAACTGAAGCATTTATAAATTGAAATTTATTTTAAATCCTACTTTAATATCCTGTCAGTCTAATGGAGATAGAAATACATATTTGTGCCCTGAATTGGTTGTGTTGAGAAAGTTGTTGTAGTCATGCTTTGTTGATGGTACACTTACGTTCCTGTCATACTGATTTTGTAAAACCTATGATGATTAAAACTATATGCGTGTGCATTCCTGCAGTTCTGTAATTAAAATACAGAATGAGTGAATTCCAAAATCTAGCTAAACACATTATGCACACTGTGTGGGACAGCAATGGTATGGAAGTGCTGTTGCAAATAAATGTTTTTAATGGTAACTAAGTGACTAATGAAGCAAGGAGAACTGTCATGGGATTTATTTGAAGAGCTTGGTAAACTGTAACGATGCATTTGAAGAGTCTGTTTGCATCTTTAGGTGGCTCTTGAGCAGAAGTGGTGGGAAAAGGAAAATGCCAAGCTGTAAATAAGAACTTTATTTTATTTCTTGCAGCTGTTGCCTTTAAAAATGCCAAGCAGTTTGACCAGGCAAGGGAAGCCTGTTTACGGGAAGCTGAGGCACATGAAAACAATAAAGCGTATCTTTTAAAGAATTGTTCCTATTTTTTTCCAAGAAGCTGACTAGTTGCTACTTCGAATGAGGTAATGCGGGTTGGTAGAAGATGTAGTTAATACATTTGTACATTTTGTCACTCTAACAAAATTGTCTCTTAAAAGGCTATTCCTGTGTGCTCATAAGTGGGAAAACTAAAGAGTTCTTTTGGTTAGAAAATCTGTGTTGTTTCCAGTAACATCTGGGGTGATAAGACGCTGACCAGTGTCTGAGATGTCTAGGTACTGCTTCAGAAATTATTATGTTTTTTGAAATACCTACAAATGGATAGTATAAATGAAATGCAACTCTGACGTTATTACAGTACTTGTAGTAGTATTTAGTAACCAGGAACATATTTTAAATAGAAGTGCTTTTTACAGCTTTACATACAGTTATATGCTTTGGTACATTACATTTATTCTGTCCTTAAAAGCATTTATTTTTGACACCTTGCCTACAAATGTAGTAGATTCGATTTGCATTTATGGGATTCCTTGCTTTGCAACTAGTATTTTTATAAGATTTTGTGCACTAATAATTTTTCTGCGTTATATTTTTTCTGGTTTTTGTCCTTGACAATATTACTTCCAGTCTCTTCCATGCTGCCAAGTAAGTACAGAAGCAATGAGTAACCTGAAACAAATTTTCTAATGTATGGTACAAGCATGAGCTATCATTTTGATCTCGCTGTAGTAAATGGTGTGGCTCCAGTGATTTCACTGTTTCAAAATCAGCTGAATGGAAGTGTGGGCTAGGAAAGTCTGAAAACCTGCAATGGCCATCTGAAGAAATTATGATTTTGACATTCTTCAGCACCTTTTGATATCAAGTATTTTTTCTTAGATGAATTTGTTGTAATTTGGGAATTTATAACTGTTGAGCTTATAAAGAAATTTTTAATTAAAGAGTACTTCAAAGAGAGCAGATAATGACAAATAATCCAAATATTGCCTGTGGGTCACATCATGGGAACAGATTTTAGTGGGGAGTGTAGCTGAAGTACTTAATTTGTGGAAGATAATATTACACATGCACTGCCTCATTAAATAAGACACTTGAAACATCTTCAAAGCATTAAATATTGACAGTGAAGTGATAGCTGATGCATGTTAACTTTTGCTGTGTACCTACAACTTGCTGAAATACACCGTATCTAACTAAATTTTTTTTCTCTGCAGAGCTTATGAACAAGCTGGCATGATGCTGAAGGTATTTTCATTTACTAGTTTTTAATAAAAAGTTCTGTTTTATGGTGAAGAACGTTGTGCACTGGACCATTTTACAAATATGTGTAAGCAAATTGCATATTAAAGTGGTATTTTCTGTTGACTCATAGCCCCCACCAATACCCTCAGTAGGTAAGGGAAGCGACTTTTGTAATTGAGGAAAAAAAATGCTTTTCCTTTTGTAGAAGGAAAGATGAGGGCCTCATGTCAGAGGATAATGGAAGAATGGTGCTGCTTTTAGTCTAAACTACCGCAAATTCACAACTTTAGTGAAAGTTTGGTACTTACAAGTGAGTTGTATGGAGTTAGTGGTCAACTTTCACTAGCTCTTCAAGTTTGTGAATAAAAATTAGAATCTTAATAAATAAGGTATTACAGTTTGCTTTGATTTGTTTCATTGTACATGAGCACAATTCCTGACAGCAATGTCCCTCTGGCTGTTGCTTTGCAGGAGATGCAGAGACTCCCTGAAGCAGTTCAGCTGATCGAGAAAGCCAGCATGATGTACCTGGAGAATGGGACACCAGATACAGCAGCTATTGCACTGGAACGGGCTGGCAAGTAAGTCTGTGGCATTCTGTGGCTAGAATGCTTGCAGGGCATGGGTATATCTTTGCTTTTTTAATTGTGTCTTTGATACTTTTAGATAAAAGATATTTTCATGTCATCTGAAGAGAAATTATTTATGTTTATTACAGGTTAATAGAAAATGTGAGCCCAGAGAAGGCTGTGCAGCTCTATCAGCAAGCAGCGTCAGTGTTTGAAGTAAGTGGGAGTTTTCTGGGTTGCTTTGTTTTTTTGTGTGTGTTTTTTTTTTTTTTTTTTCCTCACCAACAAAGAACTTACCAGTCCCAGCAAGTACACAGAGATGAATGAATTGCTGTTTAGGGTCAGCTATGAAGTTAAGAAGAAGCTTAAGATTAGGTACTAAATTATTTTTCCTTCCTTTCACTTCAGTGGCTGAGTAATGAAGCTCAAGGCTTCTTATACTGTAGAGAAGGAGATTATAAAATTTAGGAGTCGGTTTGCTTTGCCTTTTTCTCAGTTTGGGACTCGACTGAATCTGGGTTTTCTATTCTTGTTGGGCAGCCCAGAGGATAGGGAACATGGCTGTTGTGAAGTTCTGGAGCCTAACATAGGTTGAAATCCTTGAAAGCACAGAAGAGATGAGCTTGCTTGATGCTCTGCCTGTCCCATGAGCAGATGTTTTGCCTGTTTGCTGCTACCTTTGATGTACTTCTCTATCGTCAGTTGTCACGTGTTTCCAGATTAGCAAGTTTGCGTTGATGTTACTTCGCTCTGTAGATCCATATGGGAGCTGGCTGGGGGACTGGAGTGCACCCGTACTCCCTTGAGTGTGTGAAACGCTGATACAGTACTTAACAACTGTTCTAAGCTACGAATTACATCCTTAGATTAAGATCTAGTGGCCTTAATTCTGTGCAAATGAAATGCTAATGCATTAATTCTTTTTGTTCTTCTCTAGAATGAAGAACGTTTACGGCAGGCATTGGAAATGCTAGGGAAGGCGTCAAGACTTCTAGTCAGAGGACGCAGGTATAGGTTTATGCTACCTTTTTTTTAAAATGTAATTGAATCTTTAAGGCTGGATTTCTTTGGGGTTTTTTCTTGCTGTTGTTGGGTTTATATACTGTTACTTAATTCTTCTTTGAGATGCGCTTCAAATGAAAATTCAGTTTCTGTGGGATATGCCATGTTCATCCAGGAACCACCTGTTTTTGTGTTCTAGGATGCGAGAATGTGGGCTGTAAGGTTGTTTGCTTTGTGTTTGTTGAATAGCTAGAAAGCACATGCACCAGTTTTCATTAACTCCTAAAATAATTCAGGATTTTTGCTTTTTTCCCCAGCACTAATATGTAGAAGGTACTTAAGAGTCTTTTATAGCTGTGGAATATAAACCAGGGGAATTAGGTGACTAACCTGAGGAAAGAAATCTGTTTGCAGCAGTCTGAATCTGGACTTCTCAAAGAAGAGTGTATCTTGGAGTCTCAGTGGGAATTTTAATTGTTAATTGCTAGCACCAAACTCGACCTGCAGTTCAGCTTGGACTTGCTTCACCGAGACATGTAATTTCTTTAAGAAGTTGTCTGGGTTTCTAACTCTGCTTCTGAGACACTTTATTTCTCTGTGGAACTGTAGCCAGAAAAGGAAATTTATGAAGTAACTTGACAGTCTTTCTGTGAAAGCAAGTCAACATAGCTTCAGAATGTGTTAAAGACTGTGTTGCTTGGCTGCTTTATAGCTCGCTGTTGCTAATTTCTACAAGTTTAATATGATGATTAAAAGAGTATTCAAACTCAAAAGCAGTTACTATGACTTGATAGTTCATGAATATCAGACTTACTGGTAGGTTACAGTAACCTCATGATGTGCAGAAATCTGTTAGGGTACGTAACAAGGCATTCATCTTGTATGACGTTATGAAAAATGAGGTTTCTCTGAATGAGTACCAGAGGTGATGTTAGCGTGCATGTGTACAAAGTGAATTGCTGACTATATTTTATCTACTTTGTTGCTGATTTTTAGTTGTGTTGCTTTTCATTCCAGTAGGCTTGCTGGTGTGTTAGTTAAACACTTTGTAATTAGTCTCAGATTCATTATGCTGTATTCCTGGCACTGATACTCCTCTAACTGTTTTTTGATTTTTTAGATTAGATGAGGCTGCATTGTCTCTTCAAAAGGAAAAAAGTATTTATAAGGAAATTGAAAATTACCCAACGTGCTATAAGGTAAATTCTAAGAGACGATTTCTGACAATGCATTTCAGGTTTTTCTGGGTAACTGGTGACAGCTGCCATTTGACTGACAATAGGTACCTCTTGATTCAGGAATACATTTCTTGCTAAATGATGAGAATTTGTGGTAGCGCATGTTTTGCCAACCTCTGACTGTACTTTTTTCACTGCTATAATACTGAAGATGCTGCTATCTACAGGAGGTGTCAAAACCAACAAACACATAAAAAAATAAAGATGTTATCAAAAAAAACAAACCACAAAAACCGTTACTTGCTGCAGCAGTTCATTACAATATTATAGGAGATAACCTATTTCGTACCAGTTGACAATATGGCTTACTGTTTTTTCACTATGTTGTTCTGACTCTCTTGTGTCAGTATCTTAGAATCGTTGCAGATCATAATGACCTTTTTCACGTTAAATATTAGCAGCCCAGTATTTTTCTTGTATTTTACTGTGAATTTTCAAAGAATCATCAGGCTGTTTTTTCTTTCTTATTTGTTTAGAAAACTATTGCACAAGTCTTAGTTCATCTTCACAGAAATGATTATGTTGCTGCAGAAAGATGTGTGAGGGAAAGCTATAGGTAAGTCTAATTCATGTCCTATAATTTTAAACTGAACGTTTCGTTAATGTAGATCTATTCTTATGAAAGAGCAATGTCAAGAAATGTTAAGCCTGTACTTCTGTTGACTTACCATATGATAATAGCATTCCCTGGTATATGACTATCAGGAATTTTTTTCAGTCTTAACAGATTTAGCTGTAATTACCATGGTGGTGGTTCTTAATGACCCTAAAATAAAAAGTTAGTCATAAAGAGGTAGTTATGTGCAACAGGTTAAATGAGATGGAAATTAGAAGTTCTTCCCATTTGTTTTCCTTCTTAAGAGCAGAGAAGAATACTGTTACGGCTGGGATTCTTGCCTTACTGATATCCTTTGGGCTGTGTCTTTTTTTTCAAATGGAACAGAGGGAGATTAGCTATTGTCAACAAATGTTTAGGATTAAAAGTGGGTATTTCTGGATGTTGCTAACAGAATTTCATTTTTTTCAGGGTCTTTTTACAATGTCATGCGGAGGCCCTTAAAAAGTTGGAATTCTAACTTGTCATTACAATATTTTATTACAGTTTGGGGATGGGAATATGGAATGCCATCTCAAAATGCGCAATGGCAGCATCCCAGTATAATCAATTAAACTATCTAGTATGGTGATTAGATTAAGGGAAAGATTAATATAATATTTTCGTTAAAGAAGAGTTTGCAGCATGTGAGTTACTGCATTTCTGGTTATATTGGTCTAGAAGATCTTGCCCTCGTCACACACTGGAAGAAGAAAAGCAAGTTTGGTGTGTTTTGGTTTTTTGTGTTTTTTTTCCCCGAGTCGTTGATTGAACTGAAAGATAACTTAGGAAGCAGAAGGTAGTCCTGTTTAGTACATTGAAATGAAGAAGGCATTCTTTACACATCCAGGACAAAATTCTGGTGTCAAAATCTGGTTTAGTGTTTAACCCTGGTTCCAGAGGCTTTCCCAGCAACTCTGCATTTCAGCTTTCGTTAGGAGTTCAGTAACAAAATACTGAAACAACATATTTTTACTTAAGCTGTGTTTTTAGTAAAATGACTTGACCATATGTATATGTTAAATTGTACTTTGTTTTTAGAAATAATTTTTCAAGATCAGTCTTTAGACATCTTGCTCATATTTTCAAAGTCTTCAGTTTGTATTTTATATAAAGAAACTCATTACAGATTTTTTCTGTATGTAAAGTGGAGGAAGAGTTTATTGACTAGTCAGGAAAAATTGAAAAATTCTAATATCTTTTTGTCTTGGCAGTGATTGTGGTCTTATTCTCAGCATACAAACTAATATTGCTGAAAGTTTAGTTTTTATGGATATGATCCGTGTATCTGGAGAAATCAAAGTGGATATAAGCAGTGTTGTTGAATAAGCAGTCCATCAGATTCTTAAAAGCTGCTTGCTTTTCTGCTATTAATCAGCAGCGTTTAAAGGTAGAATAGCTGAGCATCAAGTAGGTTGCTGAAATGCCCTAAACGAACTCTTGATTTCTTTTAGTATACCAGGATTTAATGGCAGTGAAGACTGTGCAGCACTAGAGCAACTTTTAGAAGGGTATGACCAGCAAGATCAGGATCAAGTGTCTGAAGTCTGCAATTTGCCACTCTTCAAATACATGGACAATGATGTAAGTAGGCAGTTCCTATGGTGCTTTTTTTTTTTTTTTATGGTCCTTTCGCTTGTTCAGCTTGAGAGAGGGGTTTTTTTGTTCTGGTAGAGGAAAATAAGAAGAGCAGGGTCCATGTGTGTGTTGTGACTTGCTCTGTCTTCCTACCCTGTGCCTGTGAACTTTGTATTCTTTTACTTTGCTGCACGCCAATGTAAATTGCCACATTGTTGTTTCTTTTAGATGTTGGGAAGGCTTAGGTGAAAGAGCAGTTTGTTACGGATTTACTGAGTGAGTTTGAGTTGGCCAAAATTCAATTCCCTTCTGCTTGGTTCGGTAGGGGCCCCAACAGTTTGCTGCTCATGCTCTACCTCAGAAATACCATACAGCTGATACGCATGCATAAATGTTACAGAATGGCATTGAGGAATGTTTTTTTTCAACGCTTATTCCTTAGCAAAGTACTAATTAATGAAAGATTTTTTTCTTTTTAATTTTAAGAAAGCAGTTGTCTCACCTGCCTTTTTTTTAATTGTCCTTGTAAATTGTAGGAAGTGTAAGGACAGCAAAGGTGTGAAGTAAAGGGGACATCCATCCATGCCAAAGTTTGTAACAGTATTGCTCAATTTTACGTTGTTACTATGTTGAATAGTAAAATAGGGTCGTAGTCTTACTGAGAAACACTTGTAGGACTTTTTACATGAACTGGTACTAGATAATACATGCAGAGCTGTGTACTGAAAAATTATATGTTTTATGTAAAGCTTGAACCACAGAAGCTGTAGGACATGGCCAAATTATAATAAGCACTATCAATACAGATCTCACATCCCATTCTCAGAGAGTTTAAAAGAGAAGAAATGAACGAATGTTAGGCTTGTTCTAAGCTCTAAAAACATACTCTGAAAGCAGCATCAATCTGTTTTCTGTATTGAATGTTACTTGCTTGTTTATTGTGGGCATCAGTCAATTCTGTGCAGTGTAGGTCGACAAGATTTTACTTCCGTGATAGTACAGAAATTAAACTTGCCTTGTTATTGTCAGTATGCCAAGCTTGGCCTTACCTTGGTGGTCCCAGGAGGTGGAATCAAGAAGAAATCACCAAATGCTGCACAAGACAAAGCAAGAGGACCAGCTACAGTGGGCTCTCATGCCGATGAAGAGGAGGATGAATATTCTGGTGGACTATGCTAGCTACAGACATAGGTTGTCTTAAATATTTGACTTATTTGTGATGTTAAGCGTATCCAAAGGTACCAGATTTACCAGAGCTTCATTGCAATTGTGGTATGGGAATGCTAATATTAACTTGGCAGCTTCTGGGTACAATACAGGAGAAAAAGCATGATTGTACCTATCATCTTGAAACACCTTTGGACTTCATTTTTTACCTGGTAGGAGCTTTCTCAGGGCCCTGCCTTCAGTTGTCGGGGAAAGATTTGAGAGAAATTTTTATTAAAAGCACAGTTTAAAAGAAACCAAAACCCCAGAAGCACTGGAGTAGGGAGAGCGGTACGAAATTTTAAATGCTGGATTTCAACAGCTGGCACTTTTTGGTCCTAGTAATATGTTTGTGATTGTTTTCTGACTTACGTGTATGATTATTCATCTGGCTATTTATCTCCTGTTTAACACCGCTTAAGGCAGACTGTGCCAGGCAGGATTTTTCACTAGTAGAAGCACTGGGGGAAGCATTCAGTTTATTGTCAACATGATTTTACTCCACTGCAGAATATTATTTTAATACCTTATTCTTTGCAAGCAGTATCCATGTGGGTGTGGAAAATACTAAGTCAACTAGTTTGAGGCTATCTTACAAGCTTAAAAGCACACACACGTTTCATCTTAAGAACTTCTCTGACCTGAAGTCTTTGGAAATAAATGTGTGCGTAGTGTTTGTAATGTAAACCTTGGGAGTGGAAAAGTGGACAGCCTTTCTTAGCGGTGTTTCTGAAGCATGCCATAACTAACAAAGTAACTGAAGGTAGCAGATAATGTTCATTGAATATAAAGCCCTGAAGACTGTGTTTAACAAAAACTTAGGTGGAATGTTTCAAGGATATGTTTGAGTGTTCTAGGTGTTTATTTACTAATCGATGCACTAGTCTGTGGAGACATCATTTCGTTCTTTCATATTTTCAAAGCGTAGAGCAGCTATCTCTTACAAACAGCATTTTTCAAACTAGCTCAGAATCCAAAGTAACCAAATTTTAATGCATCTTCTCTATTTTTATTTGGTTTTGAGTCATCATGCTTTTTTCAAGCTTCTGTAGTGTCTTAACTTTGTCTGACCCTTCTATGCTTAAAAGTTGACAACACTGGAAGTTATACCTGAGGTCTGTTTCTTCAGAAGAACCTAATCAAGATCTGCACTAGGGTGAGGTCACTTGGAATCCAGCAGGAATTTGTGTGGTAATGTGATGCCCAAAGTTCAGTAAACAATAGACCAAAAGCACAGTTGTGAAGTGTTGGTACAGTTTCTGCCACATGAAGGAACTGGATGTCTTCAAAAATATCAAGCATATGGCTGACATGTCTGTGATGTCTGACATCAGTGTATCAGACAGTTGTGATGAAGGTAAACTTTTAGAGGGTCAATATTCACTTTCCTGGGGTGGTTAGTAGTAGCATTGTGATGGGTGCACAAGCTACAGCATGATTTCCAGGCAGGGCTGCTGTAAAAGTCACATTATTCAATTTAATGGGTGTTAAAAAAGCATTTTGTCTCTTTGTATTATTAATAATCAGCTTGGATTTTAAAGCTATTTGAAACTACACCTGTAGTTCTTTACTGTCTGACAGATAGTTTCCATTTGTTATTGATGATGTATATGGAAGTTTTTGCTCTTCTTTAAAACAGTCTAAATGAAACTTTGGGAATTGAGTTGCTTTTCCCTGGTTACAAGTATACATGAAAGATGGTTTTGAAAACTTGGCTGTAACTTTTTGACCAATGGAGCAACTCACTCCGGTTTACTCAACTTCTGCCTTCTGGATTTGTTCATGAAGGTGACAGCGCACTTTTTATGTGGAGTCTTTATCACAAGTAGAAAAAAAAAACACACACGTAGCAGCAGTGGGAACACTAAGTAACTATCTTCAAGCTTTTCCTGCTGCTTCCAAGTCTGGAATCAGTTTTGTTGAATGATCCCAAGGAGTCTGCTTTTTTTGTGTGTGAACAATTATATGTATCTGAGAAGACACGCATAAGAAGAAAAACTGGGAGCCTTGTGTGCTTCTGTGAAAAGAACTTGCAGACTTTATTTAAACTGTGCTTGTAACACTAATAGGCCCTTAAAAAAATTACTCATTAGATTCTTAAAGCATACATTTAATATTGCCAAAAAAATAAAATAGATGTGCAAGACTGTCTTCCCACTCCCCCAGCTTTTTTCTCTTTTCCCTGTGCCAAGTGTGGAAAATGTGGGACAAAAGTATCTTGTTCTAAACATGCTAAGCTGCCATTGAATTTAAAGGGGCTTCTCTGAATCTTAGGAGTCGAATCTTAATCTTTGATTGCAATGTGGCTGCAAAGACCAAATCTGCAGAAATGGAAGCATCTGAAAATAAGATGGTCTATTTTATATAACTTATTCTTCTATTTTAGGCAATGAAGTGTGATAGGAAAGTTAACTGCTTTTTAGTAAATGTTTAACTATAGAAGAAGCTGTCTGTATATTATGTGTTAGTGTTTATTTCTATCTTTCAAAGCAATTTGCACACTTATGTAAATATCATTGAAGTGATTTAAAGTGGAAAAGATATCATTTACAGTAAGAAAGTTTCCAAAACAAGTGTTGACTGTAAGAAAAATTAAATTAAATTGTGCATGAACGCTGAGTGATGGCCAATGCAATGTATATGTGAAATCAGAAGATTTCTAGATTATCTGTAACTTAAGACTCAGTATGCCCAAGTGCAGTGTGAAACCTGTACTTTATTTGTTCTTTTTCCAAATCTGTGGTGTATTAAGTACAAAATGTGTTTGTAACAACTCTATAGATGCTGCTTCGTGAGAAGAGGCTATGTGTTTCACCAACATGAAAAATAAAACTTGAAACTAATGCATTTGTGCTAGCTTTCCCTGTTGTAGAATCATAGAATGGTTTGGATTGGAAGGGACCTTTAGAGGTCAGCTAGCCCAACCCTCTTACAGTGAGCAGGGACATTTCCAACCAGACCAAGTTGCTCAGAGCTCCATCCAGCCTGGCGTTGAATGTTTCCAGGGAGGGGGCCTCCACTACCTCTCTGGGCGACCTGTTCCAGTGCTTCACCACCCTAGTTATAAAAATTTCTTCCTTATATCTAGTCTAAATCTGCCCTCCCTTAGTTAAAAACCATTACTTTTCTGCTGCCACAACAGGCCTTGCTGAAAAGAGTATCCCGATGTTGATCAGGTCCTGCTGAGAACCACCATTTGAAAATTAGTATTTTTTAATCTCAAGCAGATTTTGTATGTGACCGTTTGTCTGCAGATCTTGTCAACAAGTGTTGCAGGTATATTATGTGATCAAAGACCAAGTCTTGGGAACCGACTGGCTCAGGTTTGAGTGTTGAAAGTCAGTGGTGTCCAACCTCTGTTACTTACTTACCTTTCTGCTGGCTTTCGTTATTTGAGGTGGTGACACATCTTAGGCAATTCTGTCCACTCAGAATAAAGAGTATGTATGTGTTTTGCCTCTCTGCTGATTGTAACATCTTGGTGGTTCACTGTTGCCACTTCAACTCCCAAAGGCTTGCATTCAGAAAACTAAATTGTTACATTGGCTGATTGTCAGACCCGAATTTGTTGTCTTTTAACAACACAAGAGAGGAAAAAGTTAATTCTCTAGTCCTCAATCTTCCTTAATCTTGACTAATTATGCAAGGCATAGTTATGGTTTAAAAAAAAAACTCTGTTTCTCATTATGAGGGGGGGGCATACAGATTCTTAGATATGCCATAGAGAGAAAGCACTTGTTTCCACAGTTGGGCTGGTTAAATGTGTAGCAGAGTCTTTAAGTCTTCTGGAAGAATACACAAATATGCTCCAAGATTTACCTGAAGGTGCTGAAATCCAGAAAGGACTGAGAACATTAATGGGAGCAGCAGAGAACCGTGAGAAAGGTTCTTGCACCAAACTGTGCTTGCAGTATTGATGCTGACTCTGACAGAGATGCGTCATTGTGTGTGCCTCTGGGCTCTGCTGGAGGCTGAAAGAGGTGCCCACACCGAAACCATTAAGAGTCAGTTGAATGTGGAGGATGACCTAGCCATTAGAACTTCAACATTCATTTCTAGCAAGGATATTTTTAGAGATGGTGTTTGCTGTCCAGCAAGAACATTTAAAAGTGACTAAATCGCTATTTAGGCTGTAGGTTTTTGCTGATTTAGAACCAAGACTTGGGGGTGGGGTGAAGAGGAAAGATGGTTTGGTTTTGGAATTATTCATTCTTTACTTACGTTATTTTACTTATATGCTAAAGTGTCACTGGTGTATATTTAAGCAGCTCTATACATTGACATAGTTTTGTCTCCCACAGTTTAATTTGTAATTCTATTACAGTGTTTTTGGGGGGGATTTTCTTTTAAAGTGGGGGTGTTATTTGTGTTTGAATGAAAACTGATTCTGTTAAAAGTACATAAGTAGGTTTCTGTATGTGCTGAATTGTTACAAAAATAATGAAGAGGGTGGGGGCATTTGAAGTATGAATGAATTTTAAGACTGCTGTATTTGTTAGAGCTGGTTAATGATATTTGTTGCTTGGGTCAGTTTTTCAAAATGGGTTTTGTTCATGAGAGTGCAAGCTTGTCATTGTTCGGTTGGATCCAATGGGGAGTTTGAAAAACAACTAGATTTCAGCACTTCAGAAGCCATAGATCTTTACACAGTTTAAGAATGTGAACTCTCAACTCTTTGGAGGCTCCATCATTGCAAAAAAATCACATTTTCTACTATTTTGAAGTCAAACTTGCAGGAGTGCTTGAAGGTTGAAGAATCTGGCACTGAAGTTATTCGGTGTGACAGGAATCATCCCTTGGATGCTGCGAATGAGCAGCTGTAAGAATGGTAAGAATTAAGCTGCTCTTGGAAAAAAAAAAAAACAAAAAAAATTTTATCGTCAAGGTTTATAGTAAGTAGTGAACTTTTTTGGATGTAGGAAGTAGTGAAAAGAAGCCCCCCCCAAACCCCAGCAACTAGTAGTGCTAATAAAATTGGAGCAAGTAGATGTAACTTTATAGAGCAGGAGGAAACCGCTTGGGATCTGTGGTTGGTTGAGTCCAAGCGGGGATACTAATCTCTAAGCTCATGGTCTGTAGAGGCCAGCATCCCCAGGAGCTGGGCTCATCTCCGCCTGTGCTTTAGTACCTGTTGGCAATGATGTGGGTGAGTGCTGTGTCTGACTGCCTTCCAAAAGGCTCCGGCTCTTGGTTTCGAGCAGATGGTGTTGCCCTTCAGCTGTGATTCCCAGTGCGTACATGGTGCCGCAGCATAGCCTCCGGACGGGAACGAGATCTCCTTGGATACGTATGCATCTTTTAGATACGTACTTATGTGCTTGTGTTTTGCTTGTTTTCTAAACTCAGATTTGTTTTCCAAAGAGTGTTGTAACTTTGTTAGCACTAGATGGTGCCGCAGAGCAAGCAAAGGGCTTTCCTCCACCGGTGGAAAGCCTTTGCTCTGCGCCTAGGACAGCTTTTATGCTTAGGTTATGCTCAGCTGGAGTATTGATTCGGTTCAAAACATTCGCACGGGGACCTGCTCTCGCTGCTGCTTCTCATGGCTGGAAACACCCGCTTGGAGTCACTGCACGCTTGCTGCCATCCGAGCCCTCCGCCGTAGCGCGGCTGCCCTGCGAGGCAGCTGGCTCTGCTGCTGGGGCAGATGCGGTCAGTGCTGCGTACAGCCTTGCTCCAGTGTTTTGGCTGCTCTCCAGCCAGCCATCGCGATTCAAAGCAGCTGTCGGGATGCAAAGGCTGCTGTGAATCGCGACGGCTGGCTGGAGAGCTTCCTCGAGCTGGCTGCCACGCAGCACTCCCACTCCCTGCCTTGTGGGAGAGTTGGTGGCAAAGGGCTGCTCACCACCCCCCTCCAACTTAGGTAATTGCATTTGTTTTTTGCTGAAGAGTTTTATCATGTGACAAATGGGCCCTTCAAGAGGTTCAGATCTCAGCTGTAATGGATATGACGAATTCGCCTTTCTCCGCACTGCTCTGAATGTGGGCCTGGGAAATCAGGTGATTAAGAGCCAGGTTACAGAGGGTGGGTGGGTGAAGAGCACATAAATCAGTAGCTAGTGTGCAGTATCACTGGTTTATAATAGAGATTTTCAACTCTAGGGCTGGCTGATACTGCTACAATTGCAACTCTCCTTGAGCCACAAAATTTTATTAAATGCCTCATGGACAAAATGTGGCATTAAGGACCAAAATCAACAAGTTGGTGGTGGGGGAAGTTAGCTGAAAATAGAAGGAGTGAGGAAGTTGGTCATCATGCGATGGTATGTTGGCTGGCGGAAGAGAGGGCTTCTGCTGGAATCTGCCAAAAAGACTACACTTCAAAAAATGCCACTTTGCAATTCATCCACAAAGGCAAGGAGGGAGGGATGAGGACTGGCATGACTGCTCTGTTCAGGCTGGGGAGAGGTTCTGCTGCTGTGTGCGATGTGAGGCATGACAAACACAGACACCTTCTGGAATTTGCATCCTCTGCCTGTCACTGACTGACTGCAGTTCAGGAATTCAAGGTAAAAACCTTACAGCAGCAGATAGGAACTTATCTTTTTTTGTGTGTGCAGCTGACAACTTTCTAGCCAATGCTTTCTCTGCTGCACTGCTCAACAACTGTCCCAGAGTAATTGTGTTAGTAATAATATAGCAGAGAATTCATGAAGTGTAAAGACCTATGGTACCCCATGTGTAGGGCAGTGACGCCAAATGTTTTATTTAACTGACCACCTTCCAGTAATTTTCTGGCTCCTGTCTTGTGTAAATGTATGATTTTCCAAGATGAATAGCTGGAGAAAGAATGAGGATCCTCTCAGCTGCACCAGAGCCCAGGCTGGTGTGTAAGGAGTGAGTGGTTAAAACTGGGTGGACGTGGAGGGTGAGGCAGCTGTGTAGCAACACCAACTGAGCAAAATATTTTAAAGCTTTGAGAACAGACGTATGGAAAAGCTGGTATATTTAAAACTTCTCCTTTAAGTAAGATATTGTTCTGGTACTTCAGTGGTCTTTATATTTATCCTCCCAAACGAGATACTGCATCACATGTGAATTCCTGAGAACCGGTTTTCTTTGAAACACCAGTGGAGAGTTATTTCTCTTGCTTTGACATACTTCAGGCTATTCCTGATGCAGGACAGGAGTTTGGTGACAAGCCCTGCTGCTGAGGAACATTGGAAAGCAAAAGAAGACACCCTTGTTTTCTGTTGGTTCAGACAGAAGGAGATGTGTGTAGAAGGCTTATATGGTTTGGTTTTTTTTCCCTCTTAGATCTTAATATTCCCTAATGTAAGGATTAGGGTTTTTTTCATTTGTTGTTCGTGCATGTTAGTGTGTGATCTGAATAACTGTTTTTCTGTATGTGTTATTCTGTAGTCATTAGGGAGCAACAAATGCCTTGTGGTTGAGATGGCGCAGGAGGGAAATCGAGAGAGAAAGCACGCACGTGCCTGCACACCCTAGTCACTTGTTCATCTTTGGGTATGTTAACACAGAACTACTTGTGATCTCTTGATGGATAGGCTGTCAAATAGCTTCACATAGATATGATTTTGCTGCATTTTTTGCCTGAAGATGCTATGGTGATGTTGGAACAGGTGTGAATGCCTCATGGTTGGTTTAGTGCAGTCAAACAAAATCTGGTAGTAATAACGTGCAGGCAAGGTAGTAAATGGAAGTAGCAGCCCGAATGCATGCACATTCTATACACTTATCTCCACTTGCATCTATGACATGGTAATTTTTGTTTTAGAAGGACACGGATATGTAAAACACGAAACATATTGCAGAAGTAGTGTTTCTTCACAACACTGAAGTGCAGTAATGGGATAACTTGAAGTTTACCATAATTTGGGGTTTGTATTAATTTCTCTAACACTTTCAGAGATTTCTGTTTCAAGGATAAATTTCTGCATATCCATTTTGCACAAGACAGGTGTGGAGAAACATTCCACATCTGTGATCACTCCACTGGACTTTGACATAGTTCATTAAAAATGTGGGGGGGGAAATGCAGAGTAATTTTGTTCTTTTCAGGGTATTTCAGGAATAGTAAAAAAAAGGTTAAACAAAAGCCTATGCCTGTTGAGTTTTCATTATAGCAGATTGCTTTGTAGATAATTCTGCTGACTATTCTGTGTGGTCTTGTATTGCTATAGCAAAAAATATTGGCCACTTTTAAATATGGATAGTGCAGTTACTAGGACTACAATCTTTCTGGACTAGAAAATGGGAAATGTTAATTAATAGATTCACTGTGACTGAAGCATAGAAAGAGGCAAGGAGGCAGTGTGTGATGTGGAAAGGAGCAGACTTGGAGAGCAGAAACCAAGGAGGGTTTGAGCCCAGTGCTAAGACTGCGCACACCCTCTTACGATTTCCTGACCATAAGCAGGAAGAAGGGTGAAGGAACAACAGGAGACATAATGCTTAGTTTGAAAAATAAGAGAATCATAACATGAGTCACATGTGTGATGGCTTGTGTGAATTGCACAAGTCGCTGTTTTTGTCAGAGATTTGAAAGTGTTTTGAGCATCATTGACAATTCTGCTGCAATGCAGTAAAAAAAGCACTTTTTTGTGGCGTCCCTTCAGTTAATGTCAAATTTATACTGCTCTGATCTAGTGCGTTTCTTCAGTGGAGTTTCCAGACGTACAGCAGATGAATAGAGTGTAATAAAGGGGATCCCGTTTGCTGTCTGCCACGTTGTTTCCTTTTTCCTTCCTTCAGTTGTGTGTATTTTGTCTTTGCTGTCGCAGCAGGAGTATTCCTTGAAGGCTTTGCTGTATAGTTACCATTTTTTTTCAGTTTGCCCTAAAGGGAAACCAAACCTTTGTTCTGGTGGGCTATTCTAATAAGTCTTCACCCGTATGACCATTTTTTGCTTGATTCTTGGCATCTTATTAAAATCATTTCTTCTTAATTGACAGAGTGCCAAACTTGGTTTGTGCTTGTTGGAGAGAATCAAGTAATAAAATTAATGTACTGTCATGGAGCTGGAGCTGATGGAAAGCTCCTGGTCTCGGTCAGCAATCCAGGGTGTGCTGTGTTTTGGTGGCAGAAAGGCTGGCATTTTGTCACTGTTTTGGGTTTTTATCCGTGACCAATGATGGGTGAATGTGACACATAATCATTAGATTTAGGCCATGTCCACACTGGGAGTTGTGGTAGGTTAAATGAAGGCTTGAATTTAAAATACACAAATTATTCTGCAGTAACTTTCCACTCTGAAGCAGACTTTTAAGGGCTGTCATATATCACCAAACTCTTTTTCTTTGGGTGAGGAATTCACACTCCTTTGAGTTAACTGTGGTGTGGCTCACTAATATAGCACATGCCATGTGATACAGAGTATAGCATTTTGAGACAGTTGGGTTAAATGCAAGTTATTTGCTTAAAATATGAATGCTATGTTTCTTGTCAGTCTTCTAAGTTATTTCAGTGCAGTTATTTGTGTCTTTGGCTCTCTCCCCAATTTTCCTAAACATCATCTTTAAGTAGAGTTTAAAGATGCTGATATTCCTGATGTCTATAATGAACGGTTGAAAATCTCTGGCAATGATTTCAGATGAAGATTTAAGTCACTCCTAGACAGCTGTGGTATATTTTTGTTCACCCTGTCAATCTCTACACTGCATTTGCCCCTGTGGTTCATTTTGTTTAAGGGATGCCACGTTACATATCAACTGCGTGAGCCAGACTGTGATACTTCATGACTCTCAAAGTGTTCCAGGCTTTTTTGGATGAATGACCAGCAGCCTGTGGGCCTTTGGCAACCTCTTAAAGCCATGCTGTGATCAAGTTGTTCGGAGCAGAATTCTAGGGCAATTCCTGTTTATAAACTTGTTTCTCCTGGTTGAGCTTTTTAATACAAAGGTCTCAATGGTAGGAAGGAGAGGCTGCATGAAGAGTCTGGGAGCTGCACAATCCCAACTGCACTGAAGTTGAAAGAATCAAAGGGTGAAATTTCTGTAACCAGCAAGAGAGGCTGAAGCACTGCGGTACTCTGTGCACAGATCTGTCCACACCCATGAGTGCGCATACCTTAACAGAAAATCACTTTCAGGAAAGGATAAGAAATAACATAAGGAAATGGCAAATTTTTTATTTCTTCAGTGATGCAATTTTTTTTTTAATTTTATAATTATGGATGTGTTTGTAGTCCAATGAATGTTATGATCACAGAGCTTGGAGCAAATCCTGAAGTCTGGTTCCAGATCTGGGTCAGCAATTGAACGTCCCTGGAGTTCTGTGTGGGAGATAAGTTGGAATCCAGTTCTCCAAGTGCACATCAGGCTGAAGCAGTAAACTCTCTCTCTCTCCCCCCTTAATGCGCTTGCCTACAGACATAATGCAGCAGATCATCAGCTGTGTGCAAGGTGCGCTGCCTTGAGGCGGCCAACTGTACCCACAGGGCAAAATTCCTGCAGCGAAGGATTGCGAACTTCTGGCTTTCACCCCTTTCTCCCAGACAGGCCTCCATGGCAGGCAAGGGCATGACTGAGACTCCTGTATGTGTTTACCAGTCACAAACTCCCCCTCTTGGGGAAAGATATCTGCCGCCTTCTTCTGTCGGGGTATCTAAGCACTGGATCGTGCTTGCTGAGGCACGGAGTGGAAAAGAGAAAAGTGGACAAGGAGGTTATGTGGCCAAGGATGAGTTGGAGGTTGAAATAACATCTACCATTTGTCAAGACCATTCAATTCCAGGCAAATTGTCTTTGAGCTTCTTAAACTACTCTTGGGACTATTTGAGTTATTACTGAAATGAAGCCTTTCCCAGAATCGAAGGCATCAACAACAGAATAGTATGCAGAAACCCCACAGTGCAATAACGTGAAAAATAGTACTTTCCAAATAATACTACAGGACAGATTTAAACTAGAAATTTGATGTTATTTAGACTAATTGCTGGGATGATTAGCCTGCACTCATTACTTCTGGTTCTCCTCATTGCCTTAGTTCAAACGTTTGTCAGCTATTCACTTCCGTCATGAGCATTTATACTCACATATTGTGGTCATGGCCCTGTTACACCGAGTGATCTTATATTGGCTTGCTGTCCTTCTGTTTGTTATACAGAAATTGCCGTGTTTCACTCTGTTGGTTTAGCAGACTGTTAATTAGCTAGTTTCTAAGCAGTGATGCCAGGTGGGAATAAATCTGCTAGACAGTAACGTTGCTGCAGTTCTCCAGTTATAGTGCGTGGGTAACATCAGGTCAAGAGAATTTGTCTTCTGCATTTAGTGAAACCGGGGCTGAATGAAGTGTCCTGGAAAGGTACAAATGTATCTGAAGCATTAGCATTCAGAAATATGAAAAAAACCTCTGAACATTATGCATTGGAAGCTTTAGCACAATCTGATATACTGTCTATTACAGTCAGTCATTGATGGCATTAAAATACTCCTAAGACCTGGAGTCTGATATTTTTTGGCTTCCTCCTCTCCTTGCCTCCTTCCCCTGCCCCTCCCCCTCAAAAAAAAAAAAAAAAAA
>Ga0065711_1035502_pt1 | contig 22234 bp, 18 predicted proteins | sample Hoacrofraction12_FD_59098 | JGI IMG/M metagenome (GOLD analysis project Ga0065711, IMG submission 59098) | Hoatzin crop microbial communities from Cojedes, Venezuela - Epithelial fraction 12 v2 (version 2) | ecosystem: Host-associated > Birds > Digestive system > Esophagus > Crop | place... | reverse complement strand
CGGCCGCGGCCCCGCAGCTGCCCGCCCGCCCCGCCGGGGCCGTGTGTGCCGAGGAGGTGCCGTTTCCCACAGCGCGGCTCTGCCGCGGCTGTAACCCAATCTCCGTGTGACCGGCGCTCCCCCCCGCCCGCCGGCAGCCGCCTCTCCCAGGCTGTCTCCGGGCGTGTGCGCGCCTCGCACGCTGACGCTGTCAATCTGGCAGGCTCCCCTCAGGCAACCCCTCTGTGTGGATCTGCGGTGTCAATCAGGCGGGCCTGGGGGGGCCGCGGTGTGGTCACCCTATACCCGCCACTCGGCAAAGGGACTTTTGTTCAGCGGCGTTTGTGTGCGGCCGCGGAGAGCCAAGGCAGCCGAAGCAGAGAAGGCTGAGAACCTGGGACAGACGTAAAAGAGATCAGACTGAGTTTTCTGCGGACCCTCGACTCCTGTAGAGACTGATGACCCCTTTTAACCCCGTTTTAAATAGGTTAAACTGGGTTACTTTTGTACGGGTGAAAGGAGACCAGTGCCTGCATAGAAATTTGCCCAGAGGAGCAGATCACACCCCCCCCCGGTTTTGTTCCGTTCCTCATCACTAAGCCAGCCCGTTGGGCCGCTGCGTTGCTCACCATCCAAACACTCTGCTGGGATCTCGTGACAGCTCGCATCCTCTGAAAGATCGCAAAGCTGCCGGTTGACCCTTGGCCCCTGAAGAGCCCTAATTTCGGGTTGGCAGCTTCCAGCTGGAGAAGCGAGGCAAGGCAGGCGGACAATAGCGGCGGCCGAGGACGGGGAGCGCGGCACAACAATGCGCCGTCCTTGGAAGTGCCGGGCTGCGATTGTCATCCCAGACACAATCATGGGAGACTCGGCTGGGATCGTTGTCTTTTGGCAGGCGGCTTTGAACTCTGCTTTTCCCTTCCTGCTTCTCCGTTAATTGCAAGTTTCTGTTTCTTCCCAATGACAGACAAATGTGCCAGGGGCGAGAGAAACCGAAGGCACAAGTTCACCAGCTTACGCCAGATTTACACCAGAGGGCTCGAATCGAGGGGAGAATCTGGTTCAGTAGTTCGGCCAGCGGTTCGTACACAAAGCACAAGCCAGTCTTCCCGGCAGAAGGTTTGGCAAAGCGCTGTGATGCTCGCTACGGATAACAGCAAAGATTTTCTGCTCACTTGCTGCCACAGAGCCGCCCTCCCCCTCCCCTTCCCGTGGGCACCAACGGCACCGATTTCTAGAAAATCCCGAGGGGCATTTCTTGAGGGCTGCACCAAAACTGGAGCCCCCAGTAAGACCCATTCTGCATGCGGTGTCCTCGGGCTGGGGCAGGGCAGTGCTGGTCCCTGCGCTGCCTTTTGGGAGCCACCAGCCAGTGTCGCCGGGCTGAGCCTTCGGCTGGAGCCCTGCAGCTCCTGCACTGCCTGCTGGAGGTGGCGGCGGCTCCACAGCCCCCTTACAGCTCCAAGACCATTGCTCTTACCTGTGAGGCGACTTGATTTTTTTAAACAAGAGTGTCAGAATTTCACTGATATCGGGAGGGGGCTTTTAAAAAAGTGCTTTTCCCACTGTTCTCCTAAAACAGAGGCTCGAAACAAAGCAGACCCCGAAGCACTACCATAAGAAGAACCGTGTCAATGATGTTCCTTTCATGGGTATCACTGACTCATCACAGTCTTCTAGCGCGCTGAGCTTTTGAAATCAGCTGTAAAAGGTGAAACATGCTTCATTTCTGTCATACGGGGCTTCTTCTGAACCCCCATGTTTTCTCTGGTTGGGGATGGAGGTAGAAAAGGAAAGTCCTCTAACAGCAAAATAAAGAGCATTCAACTTGTGGCTGTGCCTCCACTCTCCCACGCATGCACCTGTGTCCCCAAGCCTCTAACAACAGCATCAGAGCTAAAAAAAGCTTTGCTGTGCTCAGAGGAAAATAAGAAATGTGACCATCCAGCCCGGGAGCGAGAGAGAGAAAGCTTCTAACTAGAGGTCATGTCTTCATACTAGTCGTAGGGCACGTGCTACTGGAAAGAGCTCCAGAGAAGAAGAAAGAACACCCAGCTAAAAAAACAGACATGTCATAAAATAGAAATGGAGGCCCCTAGATTTTCCCACTTTTAGGGTGAGTATTTTCTGCTGAACTTCTGTCCAGCACCTGACTCGCAGCCGTGCTGGTGACCGCAGTTGCCGGTATTTTTCCCCACATTTCGCACATACATGTGAGAATTCAGCTTGCACCGAGGGGGCAGAAAACCAAGTGTTTGCCACAGCTGCCGGTGCCATGGGCTGGTGTCTGCCAGCAAACACCCGGAGCCGGGGAGAGGAGGCCTCTGCCGGTCCTGTCTTGCTGGTGCGGTTGCAGTTCCTCTGGCTTTGGGCAGAAAACATCCCGGGGCCAAGAGCAACAGGACACGAGGACATCTTCTTATCTTCTTACTTCTTCAGCGAGAGGCCAGGTAGAGCTCAGCCTAACTCCCAACTCCTGTGAACTCTGCCTCAGCCTGCAAATTAACACCATCACCCTAAATCCACAAGCTGAGTGCAGAAAGAGGTGTTTTTATTTAAAGGCAACATAAAAAGCCTATAAAAAAAGGTTAAAAGCCCCATATAATTATTTTATTTTATTTTCAGTCCCGTGGTATTAATTAAAAAAACATTGCCCAGCTTGAGAATTTGATTCCTTCTGCCTGATACGGGGCAGGAAAGGAATCTCTCTTGCGAAAAGTCTCCAGAGTCCTTAATCACCATTTAGGGGCCCTGCTCTTTGAAGGGCCATAGAGGAACAAAGTGGTTTGGGGATTAGCGAATGGCTTTTATTTCTTCCCTAATGATGAGAAAAGTGCAACGAACGCTTAGGGCAGATGATAAATTGAGTCAGAAGATGTTGCACGAGTGCCCTTTGCTAAGCTGGAGGATCGGTATCAACAAAATAGAAAAATGCCTCTGTTTGCTCATAAGAAATAATGTTTAAACCATTAAACAGTAGAGATGGTATTGGCCATATTTAACCACCTTGTACCTGCAGCCCCTTCTGCAAACAACCCCTTTGAAGTGACTTCAAAGGGTCTGGGCACTGTAAGGAGAGGCTGCAGTATCTGTCACTTCGTTGGTTACTCACGGGACTCCAGAGCAGAGCACAACAGAGCTGAGCTGCCTCTGCCTAAGCACCTCATTCAGGGATGGGAGTGAAAAGGACGGCCTTCCGAAAGCCCCTGAGAGCATTTTACTCCAAAGAAGAGAAAGAAGTAAATACAGCGTGTTCCCTTTGACATTGTCCCCCAAGCCACTTTAAGCCTGGGTTTCCTTCAGCCGTGCAAACAAAACCAAAAAATTAAATAATTCTAGGAAAAAAAAAAGGGGGGGGGAGCCATGACGCTCTGTAGCATGTTTCTGAAAGCATCTGTGGTAAGGGTGAGGAATCCAGGATGGAGCCAACGTCCCCAGAAATCACTGGAGACTCTCCTTGGTTTCAGAGAGCGCCAAGCCAGGCTTGAGTCAAGCCTAGCAGGCAGCACGAGTCAGAAAGCTCTGCTGGCAAGGGGGGTGCAGATCAGGAGCTGACTTAATAGAAACAACCAAATCTGAAAAGCAGACTGTATTTTTTTTCCTTTTGTAAGGCTGAAATGCAGCTCCATCTCAGAGCGCAGACAGGAATTAACATACCCGATGGTACGGCAGGATTTGTGGAAGCGTCTTCTCTTTTCTCCTTCTTTTCATAGACAATTTTCCCCCCTTTGCACAGGTATGATGTGAGTCATAGAATTCAGGCTGTCTTTGCTGTTCAGATAAGCAAAGATGGCATCAGGATGCTACAGCTCCTTGGTTTTTAAGTTGGAGGAATGATACAAGTTCCTTGGGTAGCTCTGAAGCTCAGATCACCTTCTTTGGAAACTAGTAAGATACTGACAGGAGGTTAATTCTATGTGCTCATTTCACCTCTCCGTTCATTAAAGAGGAAGCCTATGAAGATATTCAGTGGTTTTATGTCTGCGGTTGTACATGTCAGTGGGGTATGATGTCCTTCTCCTACTTACTACGGCCATTTAAAAGGTTCAAAAGCACTTTCTGAGGAGAGAGACAATATAAATACATACTACATGATTTTATGCTGCAAGATACTCTTAGCAAGTAACCCTAACTAGAGATGTGTAAATGCTCTTCCTTTATAAAAAAATCTAAAACCAGCTTTTAGGTTTTTATGTTTAGAGGATTTCATAACAGTCTTGGGCAGGATGAGGAGTTAGGCAAGAACCTCAGGATTTCTGAGATAATGAATATTGTTTAATGATGAAACAGCATGAATAAAAGAACCAACAGTTTATCTCCATGGAGACAAACAAATTTCCTGCTGCTACAGCAAAGCAACCTGGTTAGCACCTTTGATATTTGTAAGGAATGAAAAAAATAAGGATAGGGCAAGTGGTCCCCAATTAGCAATTGGCAGAGAAAGAAAATATGTCGTAATGGAGAATGAAGACTAGCAATGCGCTTTTCTGCACATTACCTGAATTTATAAAACAAATGCTGAGCTAGCATTATTGTCTTCATTAAAATACCTATACTGTGCAGGTGGCATAAATTGATGAAGTGGGAAAATTACTCAGCAATTTTAAGTATAAGGAGCTGGAAGGCTTGTGTTTGGCTCTCTTGTACAAAACTAAACAAATCTGGGAGCTTTTTGTTCAGGTTGAAATCGGAAGCAAATACTTTGACTAAGCCAAGAAGCGCAGGGATTAGGAAAACATTGTGGTCAAGAAATGTAAAGATGGATGCTATATAGAACGCCAAGGATGCCGGGGAGAGAAATTTAGGAGATGGTTTTTATGTATGCCAAAAATGTAGCACTGCCAGCCTTTATGTCTGTGGAAAGGAAAAGTGGAAACAGGTACCAGTGGTTCAAAAGGGCTTCGAGAAGAAACAAAACGGGTTTGAAAAAGGGTTTAGGCAAACTGCCGTGGCTGGAGGGAGCAGGGGGAGGAATCAAGAAGGCAAGCTTCATGGTGAAAAGCGGTGCCACAGCTTACGAAGCGCTTAGGTCATGGGAGGGCTGGGAATGGAGGCTTGATTCCCAGGGTTCGTCGTGGTATCCTCACTGGCCAAAAAAGGGACCGCTGCCCTTTATCAGAGGCAAACTGGGGGATGTCTGCCTCAGACACAGGACTGGCGGGGCAGCCCAGGAGGCGTAGCTAGAGACGGCTTCGGCTTTGGAGGCAGTCTTAGGAAACAGGATCCTGCTGCAAGGCAAGAGTTAACCCTGGAAGCAAGTTTGTGATCCTGGAAACTGCAAACACGTTGTGAATAGACAGAAAAGCTAAACACACAAAGAGAGAGAGGATCCATAACGAAAGCGAAATCAATTGTAGTAAAGTGGAAACAGGGGTGAGGGCAATAGGTTCAGCGTTGCTAAGTAAAGATGCAAGAGCTTAGGATGAGCAATAAGCAGAAGGCCTTCCGACTATAAACAAGCCACGAAAAGAGGACTCTGGGAAAGCTGTACAAGTAAGCAGAAGTGACTTAAAAAGATATTTAGAGGAGCAAAAATAAATCTCGCATCGAGTCCTTCCGAGAGTGCTTTACAGCATCACCATCGTGTGGCATCGGGCGTTCGGAGCCGAGCACGCAGCCCCCTGCACACCCTCCTCTGCCTCTACCGTCCGACCAGCAAGGCCGTGCACCCTGTAGAGCAGACGGAGGTTTGGGTCTCATTTCTGCAGATGCCAGAGGTTGTGTCAGCTCCTAAGGAATAAATACCAGAAACGTTTGGCGAGAGCAGGATAGCACAAGACAGAGGAGATTCCTGGGCAGTCAGGTTTTGATTTCATCTGATTGAAAGGCAAGCAGCGGAATAGAAAAAAGAGATATGCTAAATTTACTCGACATTTTATTAATATTTTGAAATGTTTTTTCTGCTGAGTAGATGAACACATTAATAGAAGACAAACCAGGATATGAAGCTTTAATCTGTCAGCTCCTGGTGTTTCCCCGACAAATTTTCAGCCCTCCCAGTCAAGACATTTTATGTATTTACATAAGAAAACATGAAGCAGAAAATCCTAAGATAATTTTAATCTTCTTATAGCCTGAATTACTGCATAGAAAAAAAGGCAGAAGGATGCTTTTTCATTATTTCTTTCTGGGAGAAAATCAGATACCACATGGTCATAAAGCCCTGAATTGAGAGCGATAACAAGTCCCCTTTCCCAAAGAGCTTACAGTGTGGAGAGGGAAAAAAAAAGCAGGTTTGTGTGTAGAGGGGATAAATGGTCTTTTCATATCCAGAAATGCTTTATTTTTGCATGAGTCATAGCGGGTTTGAGTTAGTCCTTCAAAATGCCTCACATTTTGGCTCTGGGCACGGAAAGCCTCTCAGAAGTCAAGTTTCTTAAAGTCACTCAGAGGATGTCTATGAGCAAGGGAAACTCAGAGCCACTTCCGCTGCCGCAGACCCCGTCCCAGGTCACTGGCTGTGGCAGTGCTGGTGACCCCACAGCCATCGCCACCATGGGAGCTTCAACACTTCAACGTGTGCCTGGAGCACACCAAAGTGATATGGCTTTCAGATGTGAGCAGGGACACACAAGCCCCTCCGTGGGGGTGGAGACTGGTGCAGCAACTGCAACATTTCTCAGGTGTTCGAGTGGGGTTTTTTTCTTTATGTTGTGCTTTTGTCTGGAAAACATCCCTAGGGATGGCGAGGGTGGCTCCTGTTGGGGAAGTCTTTTGTGCCAGCATTTAAACAGGAGCTGTTCAGGATGCTCACACTTAATTCATACCGTTCCACATTTTCAGAGCCTTTTTCAGTCCTGCTACCTAAGCCTGAAAACTTTCAATTGTTTCCTCAGTGTTTCGAGATTGGAATCAGCTCAGGTCTCTGGGTGGAGATATCCTCCGGGCCACGGTATTGTTGCCCTGTCCTCCCGTGCCGCGCAAGTGCCGCTGCAGCCGTCATGGGGGTGCCTGGCTGACTTCAGCCCGTGGAGTCTGGGGGCATGAAAGAAAACAGAAGTGATGGGAGGCTTTGTAGCACTCTTGGCTGACTTTCCACCAGCTGAAGGCACTTCTCCATCTGTCTCCCTGGGAGAGGCGGGGGAAAGATGTGGGAAAAGCCTCCAGGAGCACGGATGTCTGCCACAGCTCTTGTTACAGGGTTTCTGGATCACTTCACGTGTTTTCCTTTTATCACTGGGAGCCATGCCTGAGACACAGAGAAGCCCCTGCCGAAAACCTGCTTTTAGTGGCTTTCTTTCTCCAATTGGAATTGCTCTGAATTATTCTGGGGACAAGGCGGGATTTTCAAGCAGAGACTTTGGAGACAGCACTTTGGATGATGAAAATAATTTCCTTACCCCCTGGAAGAGCTTTGCACCTCGCCTTTGGCCTGTCTGGCCTCTTCCAAGGCTGAATAAGAGTCATTAAAACTTCTAAGAGTTTGCTGCAAGCCAGGCCTAATGTTGAAGCAAGGCTATCCCTGAGGATTTGATTGAACTACATAAAAAAATAAATGATACAGTCAGTACAATGGTTCTGCATTGCCTGTTTGATACTAAAATCAGCTTTGTCCCATCTATTCACCTTCCAGTGCACTTTGAATACATCTAATGAGAGATTTCCACCATGGAAATGATTGGAAGAGGCTGTCCTGTCGTTCAGAAACCTTTCTCTTGTTGCAGCCACCAGCCTGTGGCTTGATTTGTTCCTGGCATCTCGACGCCAAGTCTAACACGTATCCACATCCATTAATGAGCCTCTCTCCTATTTGGAATGATACTTGTCACATGAGGAAGGTGAATCTGTTAGAAGGTGAGTCACGAAGCAGCCAAGACCAAGCAGAAAAAGCCACAGAAATTCCCTTAACAAGCAATGGCCACACGATGCAGCCAACAGAAGGCAGTCTTCAGCAATTATAATGAAAAACCATATCTGAATTTGCCTGGTTTTATCTCACCGCATTGCTCTGCGGCCATGACATCACCGAATTTAATGACAGCCATCGTCACCCTGCTATTAGGCACTGGCAAGGAGCTGCAGGTACCCTGCAGGGCTCAGCGCAGCTGAGAGGGAAACCTCTGAGGGGACATTTTCGCTCCATTCGATCAAACCAATTTGCTGCTGGGCCAACATGCATGTGACCCACTTAAAGCCCCTTTGGCCTGCATGCCTTTGGAGCAGAGTTCCTGACATTATGAGGATGTGGCACGGCCCAGTCCTGCTGGTGTTTAATTGCCAGCACCATCTGTAGCAGGTACCAGAGTCACCATTCCCACCCGTCAGGCTGACCGCAAGACAATGACCGGGGCTGCTCACCCCACGGGGCACCCCACCAAGAAATGTCTGACCCGAGGAAGCAAGCTGCAGTTCAAACTGGGGGCTCCCATGGCTGCGGTCGGTAAGGAGCGCTGCCCAGTCTGCCTCTCCTGGCAAAGAAATTGCTCAGCCTCCAGACCTGTCAGCAGGGTCAGGAAAGTCTCTAAATTATTTCAGAAAACAAAAACGTCTAATACTATTTGGAGAACAGATTTGCCAGAAATATGAGAAGAGAAAAAGCAGTAATGAGGCCAGGACACCATCAGGTTTTAGGAATAGCCCAGCATGCCTTGGGCATCTGACGGATCCTCAACAGCGCTGGTAGTTTTCGACTCGACTCTTTGAAACACTTTTTTCACAAAGATGCATGAAAATATCTGTGCAAGCCGTGACCTCAGGCCACAAATGCCACTCCTTGCATCTTGGGTCCTCATCACTCTCCTGCAAAGGGACTTGCCCATTCTTGGACTGTCTTGTGCTTGTCTCATCAAGCCACAAATGAGGCTTGGGCTAGGTTGGGCTCAAAGCAGCACAGCCAGACACTTTTTTTTTTCTGTTTCCAGGAAACATCTCTTCTGATTTGAGTCTATCCTTTCATCTTTGTTTTTTCCCCTGTTAAAGAAAGCTTTGCAACAGATCTTGATTCAACTGGATCAGTTCCACTCTAGAAATATAGCAGTATGAACTGTTCTCAGCTGGTCTATTGTAGAGCATGGTGATGCTGGTGGTGGTGGCTGTGGTGGTGGCCATGGAGCAGGGTTGCCTGAGGTTAGGTGTAGTGGGATCCCCAGGCTGGTGCAAATGCCAAAGCTCAAGCCAAGAAGGGTGACAAGAAATAGTGAAGCAATCAGCAAAGCCTCTGAGAGGGCTGGTCTCCCCTGTCACGACTGAGGGGCAGCAGTGGGACTTGTTTTGGTGTCTGCAGAGGGGAAAAGAGAAAGATAATTAGGTGAGAGGAGGATCAGCCACATCAAAGAGTAGGAGGGAGAAAGGGTCTCTGCCTAAGCCAGGTGACTGCTGGATTTTTCTGTACTTTCTCCCAACTCCTGGTCACAGCCAAGAGAAATCCTTCTCCAGAGCCTGCAAGCTGACGTACCAGCCAAGATCCTTTCCATCCATCTCTTGACATGCACAATTGGAAAGAAGATTCAGAAATATCTAGTTAAACTTGATGTAAACCAGAGTCATATTTTCTATAAACCTCCCATACAGCCTTTCAAACGTAACCTAAACTCAACATTGCCAACTCTGCTGAGATTTTTTCTCGATGTCTTGTGATAATGTGTGTTTTTCCTAAAGCCCCAGGTTCCCAAATGGAAATCATTTTGTGAGAATCTCAGCTTTCATTAAAAAGTAGATTTCTATCCTTTGAGGCCATGAAAGAAAGCATAAAACTGAATCAAGCAAATCATACTGGCTTAGAAATCAGAAGGCAAAGAAAAAGAAGCCCACAGTAACTACCATGCCCACAGCTCAACATATCTCTGCTCCAGGACAGTTGGGGCCATGACTCTGTTCTCAGGTGAACTGCTCTGTGCCACCATGCACGGCAAAATAAAGGTGTATGGACTTCTACTTGGTAGTCGTTGGGTGATTGGACACCTTCATTATGTTTTATTTTGGAATGGATAGAAGTAGAAAGAGATTCGCCAATACAGGCATACACACAAGCACACAGGCACAGAGGCACGTCAAATACCACGTTTGCTGGTGTAGACGCAGTCATTATTACAGAATGATAGAGCCAAATAATATCGCCAAATACAGACTGGACAGAGAATCACTTGAGAGCAGCCCTGCCGAGAAGGACTTGGGGGCACTGGTGGATGAAAAGCTGGACATGAGCCACCAATGTGCGCTCGCAACCCAGAAGACCAACCGTATCCTGGGCTGCATCAAAAGCAGCGTGGCCAGCAGGTTGACGGAGAGGATTCTGCCCCTCTGCTGCACCCTGGTGAGACCCCACCTGGAGTCCTGGTCCAGCTCTGGAGCCCTCAGCACAGGAAAGATATGGACCTGTTGGAGTGGGTCCAGAGGATGGCCACAAAAATGATCCGGGGGATGGAGCACCTCTCCTGTGAGGAAAGGCTGAGAGAGTTGGGGCTGTTCAGCCTAGAGAACAGAAGGCTGCGGGGACACCTTGTAGCAGCCTTCCAGTACCTGAAGCGGCCTACAAGAAAGCTGGAGAGGGAATTTTTACAAGGGCCTGTAGGGTTAGGACAAGGGGTAATGGTTTTAAACTGAAAGAGGGGAGATTTAGATTAGATACAGGGAAGAAATTCTTCACCATGGGGGTGCTGAGGCACTGGCACAGGTTGCCCAGAGAAGCTGTGGCTGCCCCCTCCCTGGCAGTGTTCAAAGCCAGGTTGGACGGGGCTTTGAGCAACCTGGTCTGGTGGAAGGTGTCCCTGCAGGGGGGATGGAACCAGGTGATCTTTAAGGTCCCTTCCGACCCAAACCATTCTATGATTCTATGATTTCATTTACACCAGTGTAAAACCCAGACAAATTCATCAGTCTCACGTAAGTCCCACTACAGATATCGTTCAGTTATAATGAGGCCACAAAAATAACCCAAAGATTCTTAGTTTTCTGATCACAATATCGGGAATAAATGTTACACAGCAAAAAAAGACAAGTGCTTACATGTTGCGTGTTGCCTCCTGACTTTTCTAACTGAACTCCTCTGAGTACAAAAAAGAAGAAAGAAAGAAAGAAAGAAACAATTCAATCCTTGTGGGAGGACATTCAAAAGGAGCAGGAGGAATAGGACCTGCATCTTTAGCTTGCCATTCCTGTCAGTCTTTTATATACAGATTTCACTTCAGTGCATGCTTAAACTGTTATATTTTAATTTTGAGGACATAAACATCTTATTTTCGGTAGAGAAAGGGCTGATTGTTCCCAGCCATGAAAGCTTTGATGATTCCTTTCTGCCAGCCAAGGACAGTGTTTTTCAGAGCAAGTACATCACTGAGTTTGCTGCCCAGATGCAGCAAAACGCAGAGGTAGGTGCTGCTCTCTTCTTTGGGACCGAAGTGAACTGCTATAGAAAAGGAGCACGGAAAGAAATTTCGAAGCCATCAAAAGGGCAAAATGTTTTGTGACCTTTGAAACAGCACTGCAGCAATCCAGCCGTCTCACGGGAGAGCACCGGGCACGGCAGCACTAGTAAGCTTTGCATCAAGGGGCTCGGTCTGAAGGTTTGCTTGGAAGGGAAAGTGCTGGTTTAAAGGTTTCTAAAGCTCAGCTCACGTGTGTGCACACTCTGCTCAGCAAAATATATTCTGAGCCCTTTCTCTCAGCACTTCTTATTTTCTGACTAAGATAATTGAATGACTCAGTGAACACGGCTGGCGTTAAAACCTTGGGGGAGGGAAAAGCAGAGGTAGCAAGCTCTAAATCCTCTGCCAAATCCCCTTTTCATAATTTATAGTCTGTCACCAGTTTATCACCGAGAGCTGTCCCTCTTTTTCTCATTCTCCAGGCTCCTTTCCCAGTGGACAGTCCATGCCAGCTGTCTCGGCAGCGGGAACGTCCTTTTTTTCCCAAGCCTCGACCTGTGGGAAAATCTTCATTGGCCAGTAATTGATTCCACCCTGCCAGCTCCATTACTTTAGTCTACAGTCAAACTGCCAGCAAGCTGGAGACAGGCAGCCTCAGCCCTCCCCTGCTCCCACTGTTGAAGCCCGCTCCTACCCCGGCCGTTAGCTACCGGGGCTCTGAGCTGATGTGTCAGCCCGCCCTGCAATTAGCAATAATCTGAAAATTGGCCTTTGCTAGCAAAGCCAAGCACCTGACAGCTAATTGTTGATGTTGGATTGATGTGCATTTAATACGGAAAGGTTATTTATCAAAGGGTACTTTTTTTTTTTTCCCTGTTGGTCTTAGTTCGTCTCTGGATTGCCACAGGCGCTCACAGCCCACAGACCAATAAAGGTCTTATACTTCATTTAACTTAAGGAGCCTTCTAAATACCCTTTTCAAACTCTCAGTGTAGGGCAGTACAGTACTCATCTATTTATATTGCTTATAAAGAAACTGCTGCTAACCAAGCAGTTATTGTTTTTAGTCTCTATTTTTGAAATCAAAATATTGAGGGGCGAAAAAAGGGTGATAACAGAATAGCAACTGCCAGCCGGCCCTGGGATTAAAAATGAATTAAGTTTTGACTCGTCCCCAGAGTCTTGCCAGCCTTTCTTTACACCAGGCTACTTCAGTGTTTACAGTGTTACCTCCACTTTCCCTGGCTGCGTGTACCACAGGAAACACGCAGGGGAAAATATTGGTCCTGCTGGTTTTAACCTGGGTTTTGCCACTCGTTACACCAGAGCGGGGACTTCCCTGGTGGGTGGCTTTGCGGAGACAAAAGGACAGGCTCCTTCAGGTCCTGGCCCTGTGACCAGCCGGCACAAGGCGAAGCACCGTGAGTGCGGGAAGCCCCACACGCTGCGGTGAAGTTGGCTGACGTCTATCTACCGTAAAATGGGGTCTCCTGCTGATGAGGGCCATAGCTAAATGTTTTCCACGAGCGTAGTGCAGTCGCTAGGCTGAAAACGGGCTGCAGTGCGAGCATTGCCATTGGGAACTGGCCCGACGCTGCACAGGTTACCTCTAGCACCCCCGTCAATAGATTAAAAAAGCAAACCCACCAGCTATTTAAAGAGCATCGCATTTGTTCGGATTGGATACGCACATTTGAAGTCGTGCTGAAGCCTTGCTGGAAAACCAGTAAGGTTTTGCGATTGCTCAGAGGAAATTAATACATCCTGCAGAGCCTAGGAGGCCAGCAAAGCTACCAGTGGCACAGCTAAAACTCTGGCACGCAAGCTGCAGAAAAAATAATGCTGATGGTTTTAAATGAAACAAGAGAGAAGACAGTCTCCAGCATGGAAAGCATGTATGAAAAGTGGTAAATCAGATAGGTCACAAACACAACAACTGTGTGATACAAATCATATTCTGACAGGGAAACGAAAAGTACCAGTGTGAGTTGTGTGAAGCATTCCACAGGTGGAGGAGAAGGTTTTCCATGTATGTCGAATGCATCTCCTTTTTGAAAGAAGGTGGTGAAATATTTCACAGAGTCTCTGTCTTCTAAATACTGTGTTTTAAAATATAAAAGTATGTAAGTTGTATTCTTCCACTGACTTCACACTGCAAAAATTTAAGCAGAAAATGTCCAACTGTGCAGGATCGAGAGAAGGACTTTCACGCAAAAAAAACTTTCAGAAAATATTAATTAATTCACATTTCATCATTCATTAGGTTTGCCTGGATTACAGCATCTGTGCGTTAGTTTCAATATTAAGTTTTATCCTCTGCAGTGAGGCGTTTAATAAATTTGACGAATTAAAAATTGGGAGGCAAAGGAAAAACACAGTGGAGTTTACTCGGAGCGATGAACGGAGCGACGTGAGCAGCCGAAGGTGAGGTACCGACTTACTGGGGCCGGGTGCTGGGGCAGGCAGGTGCTGCTCTCCGCACCCAGCACCCAGCACAGCTGACGGCAAAGCCCCGCACGTCCCGGTGGTCCCCAGACTGACGGCTGACTGACAAAACTGCCATCACTGTAAGAGCTGCCGCTTTGCCAGGCCCGCTGCCCTTCGCTGAGACCAGAAATCACGTCACTTGCTCCAACAGGTCCCAGGCACACTGATCCTCTCGGGCAGAAACCCCAGGCCACTGCAGTTTCCAGGGAGAGCAGCCCCTGCCCCAGGGACAGGGGTGAGCACTGGCCCCGGGACGCGAAACTGCCCGCTGGGCACCGCTGCAAGCAGCATTTAAACTAAGCACAGGTTTCATTTTAAATACGTGCTTAAACCCCTCCAGGTTGGTCCTCGGCTGGGATTTAAAGATGTGTTGGAAAGTTTTGGCAGCGTTGGTTTCAACTTGGCCAGCGAGGAGATGTTTAAAGCTACATGACTGCATCCACACTGGAGTTTTGAAATGTGTTAATTAAGACATTCTGTTACCAGCCCTTTCCTTCCTACGCAAGACAAAACCCACCGGGTGATAAACGTGTCTGAAATGATTCGTGTGTTTTAATGCTTTCCTGAATATGGATCAACTTTAACACTTTTTATAACGCTTGTATCCCAGCCAAGACAAAGCCAATGACTCCAGTCTGATCTGAGCACACGCTTAACACCCTCTGCTGAATCGGTCCTAGAAGAGGAGAGAGTTCAAGGAGTCATCTTGCTTCCTCCCCTGCTCAGGGCAGGGGAGCGGCCGGGTAGAGGTTTGTCTGAGCTGTCCTGAAAGATTTCCAGTAATGAAAGCTGCACAGATTCCCTCAGGCAATTTATCCAACTCCTTCAGTTTCCTTACTGATAGAAATTATATTATGAAGTCTAATGTAATGCTCCCCTACTGCAATTTAAACCATTACTTTTTTCCTGTCTCCCACGGACATGGAGAACGCTGCTCCCCGTAGCTGATGTGTACGTGGTTGAAGCCCTTCGTATTTTCATTAGTCCAAACAACACTGATTTTTCAATGTTTCCTCAGGAATGTATCCCAAGCCCCTGAGCTCTGTTTTCTTCTTCATTCTCTACAACTGACCTGCCTCCTTCTTGCAGTACTGAAACTAAATCTGGAACCGGTGCCCCAGTGGAGGCCACACAAGTGTGAGCAGAGTAGGAGGATGAGGTTGTAGGTCCTTACCAAGCTGTTCTCCTATTACATGTCCCAGCAGGACACTTGCCTTCCCTGCCAAAACGTGACAGTGCTGAATTGTTACCCTCTGCAATGCCATTTTTGCAGAGCTGTTGCCTCCCCTATAGCTGCACTTCACAAGTTAGGAGAGCCACTGGGCTCAGGTGCTTCCCCACCACCCCTTTGCAGCACAGAGGCTTTGGGCAGGATTCCTTCAAATTTGCGATTCCCAAGGGGCAGCCTCTTCTCGCTAGTCCTTCCCCAACCTAGATGTCTCCCCACACATCATCTCATGTTGCAGGGACCTCCCTTCTCCCCTGCCAGAAAGAAATTCCCACCCAGGCCAACCCCCTCTGCAGAAGTCCCCTCCAGCCCCCGCATTGCTCTCCATCCTGGCAGGGCAGGATGGAGCCAACCCGGAGGGGATGCACGTGTGGTGCGACAGACCCACTCAGATGTCCTGTGTGTGGACCAGCATCCCTGACTCCATGGAAGGGCTCTTTGTGAAGGGCCAGTGTTGATCCCTCCACTGATGCCAGGGCAGAAGCGCTGTCTTGGAGAACATCCTCCTTCTGCAGAGCTGAGGCCCATGGGACAAACAGCAGACTCAAGAACTGAGGTGTGAGTGCAAAGGACAAATGCCAGAGCCTTACTCCATTCCCTCACCTTTGAAGACAAGGCAGCTAAGAGCCCTGCTCCCTGCTCTCCCACCACCCAGCTGGCAAACGCGGGTGCTCTGGGGTGAATGCAGGTGGGTTTCCTTTGGATTCCTCCATGACAAGCCTCGAAAGATGGCTCTGGTGACAGGCTGTCCTAGTATCATTCTCGTCTTCAATTTATATAATGTAAACATTATTTAGACACCACTCAGCATACATCCCGGTATGGCGCACAACAGCTGCTAGTTCAGCAAAGGAAAAAAAGGGGAAATTTACATTATATAAAGTTTTCTTATACTTAAGTATTAATATCGCTAGATAATACATATCCCTGTAATCTGGAACAAGGGTTTAATTCTTAGGATGTAAAAGCCTCTTTCTATCAGATTGGAACACGTGTGTCTTGCTTAGCTTGTATCTTGGGTTACTTAAAAAAGGAGGAAAAAAACCCCACAACCATTTCATCAGCTAAAACGAGGAAAAGATCTCAGCCCGTCCAACCAAAACAATGACCTGATGCAAGCCTCCAGTCTATCAGGTAATGCTCAAGGGAACATTTTAAATAAGGTAAAAAGAGTGGAAGTGGGAAAAAAAATATCATCATTGTGTTCTTATTCAGTAATGTTCCTCTACCAGCATTAACAGCTTATCTTGCCATCTAAGCACTTCTAGATAAGAGACTGGGTTTTATGTTGAGTACAGGCTGTACCAAGTCACTCAAACCCTTCTATTGTTAAAGATTATGTAAAATGGTCAATCAAAGTGTCACTTCTTCCTGCCCGTCCCCCGGGCTGCTCTGTTGCGTAGTTCCTTATAAAAGCCAAGCATTAAGGGGGAGCAAAGCGCCCAGGCATAGCAAACGGCACATTGCGGAGACGTCAAGATCCCACCACGGCAGAGATGAATTTCAGAGGGCCGTACCGCAAGGTCACCTCAGGGAAGAGAGAAAAATATCCGAATTAAATTTATTTAGTGAATTTGTCCGTCTGAAAACATTTGTGTTTAGCAGCCTGTGCACCTGCAGAGCTGCTGAGGACCTTTCCATGCCTTGGTCAGTACAACAGGTCCCAGCACACAGAGACATGGAAGACGAAGCTGGAATAGGCTCTGGAGAAGTATACTTTTCTAGCATTTCAAGTGAGATTTCATGGAATCATAGAACCATAGGTTGGAAAAGACCTCTAAGATCATGGAGTCCAACCATTTCTAGATATCTGCACCACGACTGTCGTTCAGAAATAAGCTGTGTCAGATTAAAACAATGAAAAAATAATGAAATTTGATAACTGAATTCAGAAAGTTGCTTGTGGATTTTTTTTGCTGTTGGCTTTTTTTCTCCCAAGTAGGTTTTCATACGTATTTTAGTGCAATTTTGAAGGTGCTTTCTGAGGAGGCATTAACCGGTAGAAGGTGGCAGCTGCAGGTTGGAGCTCCATGGCCAGTGTTTACATGCGATGGGAAAGAGCTCCTCTGAGCCAGAGCCATCCTACGGGCATCACGAGCAGCAGGGCTTTGGGGACAAACTCCTTTCCTGCATGAGAGCAAAGTAATCATCTCACCCATGGAAATACCAGCAGAGCTCAAAGCAGCTTTGACGGAGGGAAGATTGCTCGGAAGAGGCGTGTGTGCCAGGCCTCAGAGAGGTGGGAGGTCTAGGTAAAGAGGACATTAAATTCAATATGTTGTGACCTCTTCTTTTTTACTTTTTTTTTTTTTTAATTTTAGGCAGATGCCTGTTCTCCGTCACAGGCCAGCTCAAGCCAAGGGATTTTTCAGGCCAGTCACTGCTCCTCGGCTAAACCCAGGTGGGCATTGATAAATGCCTTGGAGGGTGCAGCGCTCTTGAAGCCCCTCCAGAGGAATGGTGGGGTTAGATGAATGTCATGGATTAAGCTCCGTTTTAGCCCACCGCAGCTGGTTGACGCAGCGCATAGGATGTGGCCCAGACACCTCATCTGAGAGCAGATCCCCTCTTTGGGGTGGATGACTGAGACGAGAACAGCTGTACTGGGTCAGACCGCCATTGTCCAGCTTCCAACCACTGGCAGATTTGCCTCAGCCAGCAGCGGCTGCTGTGCATTTAGCAGCCCTCGACAGCTTTCCCCTCCTTTGATTTGTAGAGTCTCCCCTCAAATCTGAGCACGTTTTCAGCTTCCCCAGCATCCAGCAGCAAGGAGCTCACTATGCATCCTCCGGAGAAGGTTTTTTCTTCTGTTTGCTCTGAGCTTGCCTCTTGCTGGCTTCACTGGATGCCCCTGTTCCTTTCACTGGAAGAACAATCAATCCCTACAGTAAAACAATGTTATAGACCTCTGTCATCACACCTGCACTCAGCCATCTCTTTTTTCTCGGCACCAGAAGGATGCAAACCGGTTGCTTCTCACCCTTAATGCTCATACTCCTGGCAAAACTGAGCAGGCAAGAGAGCTGCATACATTTGTGCAGGGTTAAAATAAGCCTTTATTAAGTATTTGCTTAACACACAAATGCCTTTCACGTTCCAGGATAGACAAATCAAGTGTATGTTCTAATTAAGGAAGGCATCAGACAATGTGTCTTCCCCCCAGCAGAGATTTTCCAAAATTTTTGCCTGGATTCAGCTGTGTATTCTAAGCACATGGATTGACAGGGAGGGGAGATGGGTAACAGAGGGCTTGTGCTATTTGTGATTTGTGCTACATAAAGAAAAGCAACAAGAAAAATCATTCCCACTTCTCAGATGTCCAAGAGCTGCTCAAGTCTAAATACAGTTTGCATCGACCAGAACAGCAAACCGCCACGACATCTCGTTTTCCTCTGCTGTACATGGGGGCCTGACATGATAGATTTGAAGGAAACCTGTGTGTCACTGCACCAGGATACACGTCCTCTTCTATACGTCATGCAGCGCACACAGGCATAGCTATACCATGTGCTGGCAAGTAACGGAGAGGTTTAGCAAACATACCTGAAATAGCTCACATACTGCGAGATGCCAAACAGGCTCCTGACACCATTTCCAGAGGGGTTTTTTCCCCCCCGGCTCTCCACATCCCCCAGCCATTCAAACAACAGTTGTTCATGTGGGCTTGCACCCTCACACACTCGTCAATTAGAAGGCGTCGACTTGAAAAACGATCTTTTGTGGTTGCAAGCCAAATCGAGCAGCCCCGCTCCTTCGTGCCCAGCTCTGATGGGGAGCTTCCCTGGGCCCGGGCTTGCCCCGGGGCTGCGCCTGCTCTCACCCCACTCCCCAGTCCCTCTGCTGCCTCCTCCTCCTCCTCCTCCTCCTCCATTCCCTGTCCCCTACACCCACTGTCTACACTCTCTCTGCTCTCCCAGGCTTTTGCAGGCAGGAACGCTTCTTCTTCTCTCTCCCGCCTCTCGCCCTTGCTGCAGCCGTGTCTGCCAGCAGTCCACCCTCCCGGGCACTCACGACGGCTGCAATAGCTGAGCAGCAGCTACAAATCATAGAATCATAGAACTGGAAAAAAACTCCAAGATGAAGCTCATTGAGTCCAGCCATAAACCTAACGCTGCCAAGTCCACCACTAAGCCACGTCCCTAAGTGCCCCATCTACAAATACCCCGATACAACCTAACCACTGTGTTTTGGGAGCTTAATCCTGCGATTCCCCCCACGGCAAAAGCATCCAAAACTGAAACTAGTGCATTCACCAAGAGTTGACTGATCAGCGAAGACAACTGAGGACCAAATCTGAAGCTCCTGAAGAATCAGAAGACCCTGGTGGGTTTAGAGAGCAGAGAGGGTACCAGAGCAGTGCAGAGAGGGTGTCTGAGCCGTTGTACGGGATGGCCCAGCTATGGGTGGGCATGGCAGGCTGGAAATGGCAAAGAAAAAAGGAACTGAGAAGTCGGGCTGTCATGAAAAAGCTTCTTGGTGAAGAAATCTAAGAGACAAGACAGGGAGTGGATGCTTCTTTGCTTTAGTCATTAAAAACTGGACTGATGGGCGTGCTGGACGGAGGTGGGGAGGCCCTGGAGGATGGTCCCCTGCGAGCGAGCCGGGGCTGGTGGCCCTGGTCCCCTGCAGCAGGGCTTGTGCTGGGGAAGCTCTCCCCCTACAAGCAGACGGTGACCTGTCCGTCTCTGGGCAGCCCCACAAAACCCTCGGGGACCGATTGGGACCCAGAGCAACCGCGTTTTCCCGGGGGCAGGGGGGACACAGCGTGTGGGACTCACTGGGTTTGGCCCTGCAGTTCAATTAAATAAAATAAAAAAAAGAAAGGAAAAAACCTCGCAGGGGAGGGCCATGAGGGGGATGGTCTCCCTGGTAGCTGCCTAATCGCTCACAGGGCGACGGCCCTGCTCCTGTCAGCACAAACTAGCAATTACGATTAATGGGCTGTGGCAACCGGATCCCGGCGCTAACTGAGGCGGCAGGTCCCGCCATTCGCACGCAGTAAATTATTCAGGCTGTCAGCTGTTCGGGTGCGAATCGGTAACGCTGCGGTTAAACGCTGGCCACATGGCTAAGCCGAGGTGTGCCCACCAGCCCCGGCACCCGGGGGAATTCGCTCTGCGCCGGGGCGGGCGGCACAGCTGTGCCACCGGCGAGACCCCCGCCAGACCCCCGCCAGACCCCGGCTGCCGCAGCGCGCACGGCCAGCCGCGCGTCCGTCTGCGAGCAAGCAGCGCCGGGAAAAGCCCCGCAGCGTCTCACTGAGGTTTCAGGGGGCTGAGGGCTTGAGAAGACGGGGAGAGCTGGGTGCCAGTGAGCAAGATCTGGTGACCAAACCTGCCTGCGCCGGTGGCCACGGCCAAGTGTGCCGCGGGAATCAAATGCACGTCCGGGCGCAGACACAGAGCATTTCTATCCCAAAAATGAAATAACCTGTAACAACCTCAGGGTTTCTCAGCTAAGCCTGATTTTTAGAAAGCCGGAGGCAGTGCTGCAGAAGCGCCTCCCTTCAGGTGGGCACGCAGCGCGTGCCTGGCACGAGCACCCACAACCCGCTCCGGGTGAGCTGGATGCACACTGTCAACGTCCCGTCCTGCCTCTCCAGCTGCCAGAGATGTGTTTGAACATACCCACCCTCGTGCAGAAAATAGTTCTTTCAGAGCAGCCCTTCAGGGTGGAAAGACTGGACTCTCCTCAGCTCAGCTACTGCGTTTCAGGAGCACAAAGGATAGCAAACGTGGGGCAGAAGGGAGAGAGTAATCTGGAAAGTAATGGAAAAAAATGGCACAGGCTGTTGTCTACCTGCGCATCCACCTAGGGTCTTCACCCCTCTTTTCCCATGAAGAGAAGGGACAGCGAGGGGTCTGACACAAGCACAAAACCAAGCTCGGGACGACCAAGCCGTTTCTTCACTAGCACCTCAGTGTGGACAACTGCAGCAAAGCCCCGTCATTTCCACTCAAATCGGACGCGCTTTACGCAGGGGCCTGCCCGCATCCACTGGTACGCAGCCTGAGAGGGAACACCTTTCATGTCAGGGCCTTGAAATGGCTCAGAGTTGTCCCACACGGCTCAGGACCCCAGCAGCCCCTGTATCCTTGCTAAGCATCGTCCCCCAGCAGTACTGGCAGCTTTCTTGGGAGTACGTGGCTTTTTCAAACACAAGGTCTTTTCGTGGAAAGGAAACGTTTGATTAAGAGATATAAGTAGTGACAGGCATTCTTCTGAGGAAAAGAAGAAAAATGTAGATCAATCCTCAGACTTTCAGAGTTTGAAATAAAGAATGAAGAGAAATAAAAGGGGAATGGCAAATAGGAATGCTCTGTAAGAACAGTAGCGTAACTTGGTAGGACAGTCGTGATAACGAACAGCAAAAAATGCATGGGCAGATCAAGGTGCCCGTGTCAGCCCAATCTCGTCGGCACCGAGCTCACATGGGTTTGAAAAGGTCTAGGTGTATCTCATTCAGTCTGCCTGTATTGGGGACAAGTAATTAAGAGAGTGATTGTCAGAAGGTCAAGCTATTTCAGATCTGCAAAGACTAAAGATCCATTCAAGTGCTGTAACGTACGCACGGAATAGTCCCATTGCGACCAAAGGGCCTTGTAGCACCGTGGAAATTTTGGCAGCAATATGGGTTTTCGCACATCACATTTTTATCCTCACTGAGGCCCAAAGTACTTATGCATATACACACTAGCAGTAAAACAACAGAGTGATCCTTTATGACAGCATGACCATAATCTGACTTGACAAATGCAATTGTCAGCATCCCTTAAAGTAAATTATAACTACGCCCCCTCGGCTAAATCCCGAGCCCTTTCAAATAACAAAACAAACATCTCTCTCCCAAGAGTTGTGTTCTCTGCATTGTATGTTCTGACACGCTTTCCCACCATCAGCCTTTCATCCTGTTGAACTGATTTCCATTGTAAGCGGCAGAAGGCAGGGAGGGTAACTCCCGTCAGCTTCACGCTGGTGATGCGTGGGCCTGCCCGGAGGAAAGGCAATAGAGGGGGCACATCCCCGGCACGGCCGGCTGCCGAGTCCCACGCCACGGAGCTCGAGTAGGGTAATACAGAATCATAGAATCATAGAATCATAGCATGGTTTGCGTTAGAAGGGACCTTAAAGATCATCTGGTTCCAACCCCCCTGCCATGGGCAGGGACATCTTCCACCAGACCAGGTTGCTCAGAGCTCCATCCAACCTGGCCTTGAACACTGCCAGGGAGGGGGCA
>Ga0065711_1035501_pt1 | contig 22235 bp, 14 predicted proteins | sample Hoacrofraction12_FD_59098 | JGI IMG/M metagenome (GOLD analysis project Ga0065711, IMG submission 59098) | Hoatzin crop microbial communities from Cojedes, Venezuela - Epithelial fraction 12 v2 (version 2) | ecosystem: Host-associated > Birds > Digestive system > Esophagus > Crop | place... | reverse complement strand
TGAATATCTCCAGAGAAGGAGACTCCACAACCTCCCTGGGCAGCCTGTTCCAGTGCTCCGTCACCCTCAGAGGGAAGAAGTTCTTCCTCATGTTCAGACGGAACTTCCTGTGCTTCAGTTTGTGCCTGTTGTCCCTTGTCCTGTCGCTGGGCACTACTGAAAAGAGCTTGGCCCCATCCTCCGATTGGGTTGTGTAAGCAGCGCAGCTGCCAGCTGGTATTCACATCACAATGTTGGTGTTCAGAAAGTGTGCAGAAAGTGAAAATGCTACCAAATGTGCAACAGAGGCTGTCATTGGACATAAACCTTCAAAATTTTCACAGCAGTTCCTACCTGCCTGAAGTGAAAACTGTGTGTGTGCAGGGGAATGTTCATCACTCTCATGAGGTTCCCTTGAACTCTCCTGAGTGTGACAGGTGAAGTATAACACACGTGATAAGAACCGTCCCCTCCCTACACCTGGTGTGGGGCTTGATGGCGAGCTGGGTGCTGCGAAGCAGCCTGTCCATCAAACAATACCCGGAATGGGGTGCACTTGAACATGCCTACTGACTGACTGCTAGCCCCATCCTGCTTTACTAATGAGTTTTACAGGTGCTTAGCTTTTGTCCTGAAAGCCAGGGTAAATGAAATCTGTATTGTCCGTGAGATGAAATAAAAATTATCATTTATGAAAACAACAGGATACTGGCAAGGCTTTCATTTTTTATTTGACTTCTCCAGTGTGTTGCAATATGCTCCACAGACTTGGGGTTTGGTGGTGAGTTTCAAGAGAAGAGCTTATGTGAGGTTCTTCCCAGATGCTCTCCACCTTTGTCATTGTCATCCATTAAAACATATATGCTCAAATCAAAACAGTAAAGAGCAAACAAACAGTAAACAGCTGCAACAATTTAACATATCCCTTCTATTTCCCTGCTGGGTAGTAGGATTGTTGAGATACTGAAAGATTTGTTTCTTAAAGAATTTTGAGATTTAAAAATCTGATTTTCTCATGAAAACAAAATATTTCAATTTTCCTGCCCAAAGAAAAATTTTCCCTCACACCCTTGAAATTTAAAAAAAAAAATTGGCCTTGTTTCAAGATTTTAAAAACACATTGTTTCGATGCTGATTTCTTCTAGTTCATGTATTTTACATTAAAAAATCATCATTGCAAAATAAAAAATGGAAATTACAATTTCAGAGTGTTAAGAAATTATTTCTCAAATAGATTATTTGTTCTTACGTTTTATTTTGAAATACATTTCTGATATGGTGCCTGTGGCAATCCACTCCTGTAAAGTATTCTGATATAAGGTTCTGCAGAAAAGTTTGTCTAACATTTTCGTTTAGATAAATGTGGATAATACACATTTCTCCTGCAGTATGTTTTTAAAAATCATTATTTATATGAAAATTATCACATTTGTGTTATGTATGTACTATGAAACAAATATTTTTCAACTTTTCATCTACTGATTAGACTATATTGTTCTGAATATTTCAGAAAAGCTCCATTGTCACACAGATCGCATTAAAAATTTCCGCTTCCCTTATAAGCCCTGAGAACAAACACTTTAAATAATCTGGATTGATCTTCTAGCTTCAGGGAGATAGCAGCTGTTACAGATGTTAGTCATTCCTAAAAAGTGATAGATTATGCTTAGCTTTTATTCAAAATGTGGAACTCCCTGTGAGTCACATTTCTGCCCTGCTGTTACAGTGGAGGCAGAATAAATATTCCTTATCAAACAGGTAAAGGAAAAAGAAAAGATTTAAAAGCTTTAGAAGGAAGAGGGGGGAGATCTCTGAATACGAGTGAGTTTTATATCTGATTGTGGTTTAGGGTTTCCAGTTTTTAGTCAGAAACATTGTCAGGTCACTGAACTCCAGAGAAGTATACATTTTCTCCAAAGTGAGTGGAAAGTCTCGCTCCTTCTCCTGTTCTAGCTCATACAAGCAAATGGGTCAAAGATACAAAAATTCCAGATTGCATGAGAAAGTATGCTTTTATTGCACTTGTATTTTTCTGACACAATCTCAGTGCAGTGAGTAAGGAATTTGTATGAGAATTGAGGTCACTAAGTCTAGCTCAATTTTCAAATTCTACTTTAAATGATTTCGTACATTTGTCAGAATTGGGGTTACTTAAATAACTGGAAAGGAAATAATTAAGAACATGATAGGTCTCTCTAATTTCCCTCCTCACCTGCTTACCTTCCCCTTCTGATGTTGAGATTTCTCTCTCTTCCCTACCCCATTCATGATATGTAGTGTGCTAATGCTGACCTGTTCCTTCACTTTTTTTTCCTTCCTGATTTTTTCTGGCTATCATGCTCTGAGTTTAGTAGTTTTGTGTCTACTAATAGTTCTAAGGTGAAAAACTGTTCCTTTGGACAGTAATAGTGATGATGCTGTCCTTTGGTACAGGGTTTGCAGTTGCTCCTTAGTTTTAAGTAAACAAAAAATATTGGAGGGGAAATGTAAAAAGTATTATACTGTCTTTCTTGCCATATACAATTTATGCAATATATTCATTTTAATGCATTATATATATATGTTATTAGATAACTATGTACAATTATAGTAGGTATTGTATTGATTCTTGCATATATTGTATTTTTGTACGGGCTGTTTAAATGTAAAAACTATACTCATATATGTATAAATAGACACATCAATAACAGCAATTCTATATTTGTCACAGAAATTAAAGACTGATCATATTTAGAAAGTGTGCAAAACCTATTTCTATATTTGTTTAGGTCTCATTTGCCATGGTACCCTGAAGAGTTAGTCTAGAAGGTCAGAATGACTGTAAAAACAGAATTAAGGGAAATAGACTTAAGCTATACAGGATCCTGGCAAGTTCATTGCTGTTTTTTTGCAGGGATACCATTTATATGAAGCTTCTATAACTCAGATGTTGAGAGGTGAAATAAAGCTACAAAATGCATGTTAACATTGGTCATGTGCATTAGGGTCACACTTGCATTTCCAACTCCAAGAAGGTTTGACCAATGCTGTAGTAAGTTTTACACCTTCATATCCTCCTCTGTTGTTATGACTTTATTTGATACCACTTTATGAATTGTTCTGCTACTATCTCACCCATTTAAACTTTTATTTATGGGGTACTGAAGACACAAACATGCACAAGTTTCCCTCACATGATTTTGTTCAAGTTAGTTTTAAGACCAGAGGGATGCAGTGTTATTGCTAAATGTACTGAGAATTGCTGCAAAGTTGTTAGCAGTGAGATAAGAAACCCACAGAAAACTATTAAAAAAGAATCTACTAAAAATGTCAAGAACCTTAGGTTTCATTTAAAATTTCATTTTGAATACTGCTTTTGAGCTATTTTTTGTTTACCTGCACCACAGTACTACTTCAAACGTGAATATTTGAATTTAGAAATCAAATGGGAGGAAAAGTGCATAAAAAATCACATGTAAAATTTAAGAACAAGAAAGTTTTGTTTAATATCATTTGTTCATTGACTATAAAGATACCTTTTGTTACACGATACCTTCCATCAAACTTTATCTCACTGTATGTGTTACTAATAAACACAGTATAAAATAGTCACAACTCCTGCAAGGAGGAAATCATCCCAGACTTAGTATAGATTGTTCATAATATTCATTTCAATTTACAAGTAAGAGAGAAAAAGAGCCTTGTGACCAAAAGTCTACATCTTGTAGATGTTCTGTATTTAATCATTTGGTGTGAAGACATGTCATGACTGAGGAAGAAACTCTGCTAAAGAAGCATGATTTTCTGTGTTCTGATTATAGTTCAGAGCAGGTAATTTCTTACATAAGGAAAGATGAGATCAGACCAAAATTCAGTGGAACCATTTTCAACTATCAGAAAGATTCAAGAATTGTCTAAAATGAGTTTTGGCTATTTATAGGAGGAAAGGAGAGGAAGAGGAAGGAAAAAGGGAGAATGAACATTCCCAGTTACGTAGCATGAAGAAAGGTGCATGGTTTTGCTCACATATATATCTGCTGTGCAGAAATGGAAATGGAGTTTCCCTGGCGTTACAGCGCAAAACCAAAAAACTACGAATCTGTGCGAATTCAGATTACAGCTCGATTTACAAAACTAGACAGACAAAAGGATATGATTACTGTCTTATTCAGCAGTGAATGCAGCGAAGCAGGGTAAGACTAAGAAATGCTTCACGTTAGCTGAGAAACAAAGTTGCTCATTTTGTGAGGCATCAGTCTTTTGGGGTGATGAATAACCACTCACTTCAGCAGCAAGTCACGTTCTAGGTCTACTGAATGCTGGCTGGTGGTGGCTTTGTCGTACTTAGATATGCTTATAACTATTTGCTGTGTGTGTGTTTGACAGAGAGTTCGTATGGACTCATGACAATGTATTTCCTTTCGATACTTTCCTCCATAAAATCATTGTTTAGAGAGCATTTTACCAAGCAATCATTGCCGTCTTTTTCTGAGTTGCAACTAACTTAATTCTCCATCCAGAAAAAGAGAAGGCATTGTATATTTTTCAATGCACTGAAAGATAGAATTTTCCCTACCCTGGACAAATTCCCTGCAAGACGAAAATTGCTATTCTGAATGGAATAAAGAGGACTGAGACAGGCCTTCTTTGGTGGAGGTGAGATCTCTGTGGCGCACTAGTTCATGTCAAACTTCAGTGAAATCACATGAAGTTCTGTTTTAAAGGAGGGTAGCAGAAATAGCAAGATAGGAGTGGAAGAAAGTACAATTATGTCAGGTTTTGCTTGTATTTCTGATGCCATAGAAGTCTGGTGTACATGACAAGCTAACTCAACAACCAAAAGATAAAATTAAATATGGGTGTTCGAGTTATATATAACTAGTATGTTAAATTCCTGAGCTCCCTGGGGACCATACCTTGAACAGTCACTTTACTGTATGGAGTTGGGAGGTCATCTTTTCTCTCCTTCATGGCTGTGTATTTTCCTGCTCTCATGCCCTGTAGAGGCATGATAGACCAGACAGACAATATCAGGCACAAATAGTATCAGTTTTGGGCCTAATTCAGGTTTAGATTCCAGGCATTCAAACAAACATTCAAAGGGTTTAGTTCAGCATGTTATCAAAGTGTAACATCAGCAATAGCCAGGATAAAGAGGCTAAAGCTTATCTTTCATTCTTAGATTGTTTATTGGGACACCAAATATTTGAGATTTTGAATATGTTGCAGATATTCTGATTGGAATTTTTCAAGTGTTTAGAAAATCTGATCCTACAGGCTTGATACTTTCCAAGTCACATAGTTTGGTGTCCCAGGAGCACTAGAATGTCATTTTTATGAAATCCAATTCTACATTGTTCTACCTGTCCAACAAACATGTTTCGCTAGTCTTTTTTTCTTTTAAATAATTCTTCAAGATGTCCTTGGAAAGGGATTTTTGTAATTTGCTTTAAGAGGACACAGTTAAAATGTTTTATACATGCTTCATTTATACGCAGTGCATTTATTTTTTCTGAATGGTACAAATGATTGTGAGCAGTTTGTGTGAGTTGATTACACTAGAGATTCAAATTCAAGGGGGCCTACAGTATGTGTGACGCTACCAATAAAAAGTGGGAGTCCTGTATTTATAATTTTAGCTGTTGTTGAAACAAGTTACAGTAGATAGAACTGCAGGGAACTGCAAAGTGATTAACTGACAGTGGGAAGTATGACATTTGTTTAAATCTAGTACTGTAATCAAATACTGTGTTCACAGTTGCCTTGCACAGGGACTTTGATGCATATGCCAAGGCTATAATAATAACACTCTTAAGGTCCATTTACTACAAGGCTGAGCAGTCACAGTTTCTGTTCATTTTGCATCAGACTCAGGTTTCTGTTAGCAATGAGAGTATTGATATTTCTGACACTATGTATAGAGTGTCTTGTTAATTGCTCATAGGCTTTTTCATCAGTCTTCTTTTAAAGCAGAGAGGCTGTTCAAAGACTGGTAGTCCTAGGCCGTGGATACATAAATGTGAAACTTGGTATATGCAACAGGTGGTGTAAGTTAGGGTGAATAAGTATAAGTGTACACCAGCAGGGAACAAAATCTAAAAATGCATCATGGTGTGCAAAAAAGTTTACAGTTGATTATCTAGTTATACTTGCACAAAGGATGAGACTGACACTCATTTCCTGTTCAATACATACCAGATTAAATTATCTTGGAAGTCACAGAAATTCACAAAAGTATAAAAGAAGGAAGACATCAAGCATTATCCTTGTTAATGAATCCAGAACCGCAATGAGTTCAATATTGTCCTATTTTATATTGCCTGTCCTGAATTTCCAAACATCCTCCTCTTAGGACACCCCAAAATAAATTTGACTTAAAAGTACTGAATTTTATAAATAACTAGTTTGGTATCTTTGCTTATTTTTTGACTCTTAACTGCTGACATTATCTTTTTGAACTTCTATCCATAGCCTAGAAGGTTCTGAACTTGTTAGATTTTTAAGCCATGGTTCTAAAACAACAGATTTTTTTTTAGCATTCTACATGATTTTGAGGTTTAAAAGCACCTCAGTGCAGAACAGCGGCAGTGATAAGATGATGAGCTGACAAAGAGTTGACAACGAGTTGGTAATGCCGTGTATATAACCTGCTTCACTGTGTGAACAGAGCCACAACAGCATGATAGCTCACCAAAGCTGATACAGCATTAGGTTTATTGTGAGCTACAAGATGCTTAGGGTCCTCCCAGTGACACTTGTGAGCACTTTTCCAGTGGTGGTTCCCCAGCATCTAAATCTTTTTTGTGTGGTCTTGTCTCACTCCATGACCCATTATAGGTGGAGGAGATGGCCTGATGGTGGTGATTGTTGTTAGATGCTTTTCTTGCATGACTGAAACTTTTAAACAGTACACCATGAAATAACTATTTTATGCAATCTTTGCACTTATACAGTGTACATCCAGAGAAAAGAAGGGTTTAGGTAAGAATGAGTATGGTCAGCTTTGTTGTGTTTTCAGAGGTACTCACTGCTCTTGGGTGTTCTGCTGGATTAGATAAACTGAGGATGTACAGAAAATCTTACAAGAAAGCCTTATCTTCAGATTTTCAGACCAGAGAGGCCTAGATAAGCTTTGAATGAACATTTAACCTCACAAGATGTCTGAATCTAAACAAAGTACTGAATCTTTTGAGGTTTACATATGACTACATGTGAATACAGGCATGGGAACTTGTTGGATTATAAAGGATACATAACTTCTAATATTTACACCGATTTATCAGCCTGTCAGGAAACTGAGAAGTGGCACACATTTTCTGGAAGTACTAACCTGACTTCATAGAGTAACTGTCTGTTGCTAAGGGGTGTGTTGACTCTTAGGGAGTTGTTACAAGTCCTTACAATATTTAGGAGATGTTTTGCAGATTCTTTTTCCAAACATATACTATTATAAGAAAAAAAATCTGCCATATTTTCATCCTGAATAAGTTTGTTTTACAGATACTCTCGAACTTAGGTGTCACTGAGAGTGAATTGATTTGAGCCAAGTCTATCATTTATTTTTGTCCTGAAATATCTTTCTTTTTTAAAACTATAGCTGTGATGCTTTACTTACATATTGTTGATTTCACTGCAGTTTAATTTAACTGCTTTCCTACACAAGTACTTGTCCAGACTGTTAACCACTCTTTGATTTAAAGTACAAATACAATTTTAAAAAGTCATGCATAATTTCCTTTACAGAAGCCATTATGTTATAAACACAACAAATGTATTCCATATCAAAGCATAAACCTTTATGGTGTAAGTTAGTGATGAATAATGACTGTCAGCTACTAGTTGGGGATCAACCATTTTGATGCCTAATTCTTGTTTTACATTAATCTCATCTAATCCAATAGTAGTTGCATCACCAGAAGGTGTTTCTTTTCAGTTTGGATGTGGATTTCAAATGTACTTGAATACTCTTCTTGAGAAATTTGCTATGTAATCCATCAGAAGCAGGAAGGTGTTAGTAGTCTAATAAAGGCATGAAATTGTGACTTTGTGAATTATTTGATATAAATCTACACCATGCCCTAGGAACGGGGAATTCAGCTTTCTCATTAAAGCTCAGCTTCTGCAGATCTCAGTGTTTTCTATGCAGCTTCCTCCTCTTGGCATCACAGATAATGAAATCATTGTACCTGACTGCCTGCTGAACTACAGTAGTTGTCTTCAGTGTTTCCACTTATAAAGAAGCTCACCTGTCACAACCACTCTGCACCAATCTTCAGTCTCCAGCAAAGGAAAGCTAAAGAATATGAGAAGAGAACAATGATGAAAAAATGTATTACAGCTCTCCAGGAAATAAACTATTTGTGAATTGCAGTGAAACTCGCCAACTGCAGAGACATCCTTCCCCACGTCAATATTTTGCAAAGCACAGTGATAGTTTAGCAAATCATCTACCTAGACTTACATAAGGCCTTTGATATGGTCCTCCACAACGTACTTGCTGCTCAATTGGAGAGATATGAGATTGATGGATGAACTGTTAGACAGATAAAGAATTGGCTGGATGGCCACATCCAAAGACTTACTGCCAATGTCTCAATGTCTAAAAGGAAACCAGTAGTGAGCGGTGTCCCTCAGGGGACTGTACCAGGATCAATACTATATCTTCATCAATGACATAACTAGTAGGATTGACTGCACCCTCAGCAAGTTTGCAGATGACACCAAGCTGAGCAATGCAGTTGATTTGCCAAAGGGAATGCCATCCAGACGGACCTTGACAATCTTGAGGAACAGGTTTGTGTGAAGCTCACAAAGTTCAAAAACAACAAGTGCAAGGTCCTGCACCTAGATCAGGGCAATCACCAATACCTATAGAGACTGGAGAATGAATAGATTGAGAGCAACCCAGCAGAGAAGGTCTTGGGGATATTGGTGGATGAAAAGCTGGACATGAGCCGGCAATGTGAGCTCGCAGCCCAGAAAGCGAATAATTTCCTTGGCTGCATCAAAAGAAGTGTGGCCAGCTGGTTGAGGGAGGTGATTCTGACCCTCTACTCCACTCTGTTGAGACCCTACCTGGATTACGACATCCAGTTCTGGGATCCCCAATACCAGAAAGGCATGGACTTCTTAGAGTGGATCCAGGGGAAGGCCATAAAAATGATCAGAGGTGTGGAACACCTACGAGGAAAGGCTGAGAGAGTTGCAGTTGTTCACCCTGGAAAAGCGTCTAGTGAGAACTTCTTGCAGCCTTTCAATACTTTAAGGGGGCTTATAAGAAAGACAGAGAGAGTTTTTACCGGGACCTGCGTTGACAGGAAAAGGGACAACAATTTGAGATTAAAAGAGGGTAGATTTAGATTGGATATAAGGAATAAAATTTTATTATGCCAGTTGTGTGGCACTGGAAGTGGTTGCCCTACAAAGTTGTGGATGCCCTCTACCTGGAAGTGTTCATTGCCAGGTTGGATGGGGCTTTGAGTAACCTGGTCTAGTTGAAGATGACCCTGCCCATGGCAGGGGAGTTGAACTAGATCATCTTTGAAGGTCCCTTCCGACCCAAATCATTCTATGATTTCATGATGCTAAATGCTTCACGTTTACTATTCATCTCCTGCAAGAACAATATAATACATACTTAGGTTCAGTTACGAACATTTCTCAAACTGGAGAAAGTTTACATCTTTACCATGAAGTTATCAATATTACTGGATGATGAATCCACTTTGACCTAGGGGCTGAGCCAAGAGGAGAAATCTCATCTATTTATTAAAATTATGAGATTATCTTTCTTACCCTCACACTACAGTGTCTATAGATAGCCATCAATAACACTCTCAGAAGCTAATGTGTTTTATTAATCTCTTTGTTCATGAACCATTGAAGTAGAAACTCACCTGTGTTTCATTGTTGTTTGTTGTATCAAAGTACAACCTTTGATGGTATCAGTAATAGGAAAATGTCATGTAGCTCTGATTGTGAGGTATCCATTTACCAGGGTTATATAGGTATAATCTGAAAGTATTACAGTTCTACTGGGAAAAAAAAAACACTGAGAAAGCTGAGTGAAGGTGTTACTGGCTTTGATATAATGGACAACATATAGTAAAGGAAGAGTAAGCAGGGAACTTAGAAGGATGTGTAACCAGCTTATGCAAAAGCTTAGCAAGACTTTTCGCTGTGAATCGTACAAAGGGGGGAAAATGGCTCATTTTTGTATAGAGCAAAGAGATTGAAAGAAGCAGTTGCAGAGCAGAAAAAGCAGGTGACAGCAAGCCTTAAGAGTGCTGTTATCTAGTAGTCATGTCTTGTTCAGGATTTTCCTAATTTGTCTGTTAAACAAGAAAAATTGTACAAGTTTCACAAATAAAATAGGCAAAGATCAATCCAAATAAAAGTAAGAAAACCACCAGAGGCAGGAATAAACACCTCCTCCCCAGAGAAACCTAAGATTAGACAACCTTATTCAAGGTTGTGATCTACCTAACTTTAAGGAAATTCGTTAAACAATAACTATTTTTTGAGTGTTCTACAGCAGATTCTAAACCACTGATGCAGTTAGATTAGTTTCAGACCAAGAAGAATCACCGTAGCAATACAAAGGGAATAACTTTGGGTGAGCAGCTCTCAGAAATTTGCCAAAGTTCAGGTTTGGCTGACTGCTCCTGGAAGAGGCAGCTAACTTGAGTGAGAGTGGACATAGTGCAACTGAAAATGATTCTGAAATAATCCTTAAACTATTTAACCTGTTAAAATAACACCAAAAGTAAAATTCAAGTGAAAAAAAACAAACCTGGGTTTTTCACAGAATTTTAGTTGTCTGGGACTAGCAAATGAAAAAAGAGGAGCTAAACTGAGAATAGCAGTCATCTGACTTCATTTTAACTATGGTAAACCATGGACTATATAATTAGTGGAAGAGTACATACTTTAATGGTACTACCGCAATTATAGGATGATACAGTTATATCTCATGAAAAATAATATGTTATGAGCATGATTGATGAACATGAATCATACTTTTGCTGGGTACTCTAATAAATGTTTTTCAGAAAACAAAAATACATCACTGTGATTAAGCAGTAATATAATTCAGAAGTTGGCTATAAACCACAAGATAGACCTAAACATACCTTAAGAATACTGAAGAATGCAGCCATGCATCTTTTTACATGCTTCCTACTTTTTATATTACCTATTTCTTCAAAGTATTTTAGACACATTGCAGCTGGAGACTGATTTCTGCAAATCACTAAGAATTTTACTCAAAAGACCTGAATGCATTTTTTTAAAATGTCAACAATGGTTTAAAAATGTCAAGTGAATACAATAACATAGAAATCTGCAACCAAATAAACTTCGAAGCTATTTACAGTTCCCCCTTGATTACAAAGTTAGAAGAATTCATATTTCCATGTTTAATGTTTTGAGTTCTTTGATTAGCTTTTATTGTATATTAATAATTTTAAAAATATGCATTTCCTCAAAGTCTTCTAAAGAAAAAAGTCCCAAAATGAAATATATGTGAAATTTTTTATTGATGTTAGTAGCAGTAGTGTTCCTTGGCATAGTTCTATCCCCTTGTAAGTTAATGAGTTGGTCTTACAAGTTACTTCAGTGTGACATGAAGTTGTTATCTTCCGAGTAAAATGTGCATCCTTTTTGCTGAAAACTTTTGCTGTCTTAGTTGCCGTTCACTTTTTTAAAGCAGTATCCAGAGGTGAAGTTTTAGGATAGGAAGTTTAGAAAATGTTATTGCTACTTCTGCCAGACAACGGTTGCATATCTGGTCCCTTTTTTTTTGCCTTTTTATGCTATGTAAGGGGAATATTGGAGTAAGAAGCGGGAAATATCACCACAGTTTTGGGAACAGGATGAATTGCCTCTTTTTGATATATAAACCACACTAAAAGAATTTTGGTGAGCACAGACATGTTTTTTAAAGTGCACCTTTCCTGCGTGACTTACTGACTTATTAATGTTTAGAATATTGCCGTGGATTCTCCTGTCCCTGAAACCTTCAATGAATGTCACTATGAATTTTTTTAAAGTGCAAGTTAAGGACCAGCAGGAGCAATAAACTGGTGAAACATTTTACCTTCTGTTTTATACACAGGATCTGATAATTGTACTGCACTTGCCCATTGAGGACACACTAACCTATCATACTTTTCCTCCATCACATTTATAAGTTCTGTTTTCTTGAGCCTGCCTGCCTACAGTAAATTACGTGGATTCCATAGTGGGATTAATTTGTAGGTTTAGTACCCAAATCTATAGCAATCATCAATTATTCTTTCTCTACTGTGAACTACAAGGAAGGGGAACTTGTGACCCAGAAGTTAGATACAACCCATGACTGTATTTCCTCAGGCCCATTGGCACCTCTTTTTTTGCACATATCCAATAGGCTACTACTAGAGCATATGTTAGTGACTGTAAAATATCTTTGGCTCTGAGCAGGGAGAGGATTCCACCTCCCCACCCTCTGGTAGTATCAAAGTTAGTATCAAAGATTAAATTAACAGCTGAAAAAAAAGAATTCAATTAGTGGAGGAGAATCAAATTGCAGTGAACTTCCCTCCTGGATTCGCTGCCCATAATAATGACTTTATTTGGAATAAAATTATTGGAAAGTACCAATTTAAAATATTCCCTCTGTCTGTTTCAGTGTCAAGTTGAAGCAGATGCTTTGTGGAATGATGGGGTGGTTGGAGTGGATATGTTTGAAAATCAGAGATATGTTTCTGAGATGAGGCTTGAGTGTTCTTATGAACTGAAAAATTTAACCGATAAGACAGCTTCCAGTCTGTGTGAACACATTCTCAAAAGTCTTACTATCTAATTTCAGGAGAAGCAGCAATTTCTCAGAGGGGTAGTGTGGTCTGAGCCTCACCCAGATGCTGTCTCTGAGGTGGGAAGCTGGGCATACTTTACAACCACTGCAGTAATTTCACAGAGATTCTTCCTGTGCCTACATGATTCTTTCTTACATGAACCTTTCTGTTTTGTTCTTAAAAGAAACCCGGTCTGCCAGCTGAGTTCCTCAGAACAGTTTTGGCAATAAATCATGACTAGCGTCTGAGCGCTTCCCTTCAATTGTAGAACCACTTCACGAGGCAAAAATAATGCAAGTAGGCTGGCTGCAGATAAACTTTATGTTTTATTGTGGGAATTCTTTGAAACATCAATGAAATTATCTTTAAAAGACCACAAGCTGGCCTTCTTCCAAGCAGTATTTTGATGTAGTGTAGAGCAAGCTAAATTTAAGAAAAGAAAAAAGAAATTCAGGCTTTTGTTATTCGCCTGTGCATCTAAGCATGACTTGCCCCTGTTACATCAGTCCTGTTAAAGAGTCATATCAGTCTTTGCTACTTGCTCCTGGTTACTGATTTGTATCTGCTCCTATGTGAAAATGTTAAGAGATATCCATAACACAATAAAAGAAAAAGACATTAGCCTCGTAATTCCAAGAAAGACATGTACATTCCCCTTGTTTTCTTTACATAGACAAAATCAGAACATAGTAGGGTGGATGTTTTTTTCTCTCAATTCCTCTGGAGTGCCTACATATCTCCTTTTGCATTAGAAAATGTGTAGTGAAACAAATTAATACTTGATTTTCACCCAGCATGTAAAATACACGGGCCTTCAATTCCACATAAGTATTCCATGGAAACGTTGAAGACCACTTGCACAATTCAGTGTTTGGTTGAATCTTTACCACTTTTTCTTAGTTTGTCTGCATACTGTTTTATTAGCCAATGATCCTGAGAGAGAAAAGAAAGGCTTAGGCCATCTTTTTGTTTCTAGAAAGATTGTAAAAATCAGTCAGATAATTGCTTGTCTGGAGTATAATTCTTTAAGTTCAATTAAAAACAAGATTAAAAACTGTAAGAAATGCAGTGCCATTTTTAATAATATATATCACTTGTGTGTATCTGTTCAGGACTTTACAAATCCAAGATAAGATCTCTTTTCTGTAAGTGCCATTGTGTACATTGATTCAGAATAATAACCTTGGGTTGCCCCAGGACTTCGGCATTTAGAAAAATTAATACACAGGTTGATATCTCTCTGCTTAAACATCCTGGTCCTAAAATTTAGCACATTTATTCTAGTAGGTCTACTAACGGTTCCTCTTCTGTGATCCCTCTGGGAACAGTGGGCACATGGTCTTTTTCTGCTTTATTTCTGGATATTGCTAAGAATACGTCCCACCTCCTGAATGGACTCAGAACTCTAACTTTAACCCCAGTCATGCTGTGATGAGGCCAAACTAAGCAGTGTCGTCAGATCTGGGGGACTGCCACGTAGTGTTAAGATACAAGTGAGCTCTAAACCAGTGACAGCAGTAACAGTCTGGCTAGAGTAAAGCATCGCTCACAACAGGCAAGCTGACTCAGCAAAGAAGTCGCCTTTGCTGTACTTAGCATGGAGATTCAAAAAATGCAACCAAGTTCCTATTTGATAGCTGCTCTGTGGTAATTGTTTGCACACAGATAGTCCTTAGCAGATGCAGAATAATTCAGTTCAGCTTCACTGGGCTAAATCAGTTTAGACTACATCTTATTTGCATGGGCTGAGAGCAGGCGGAAAGGTGGCTGCCATGGCTCAACGTGAGACACGTTGTCTCACTCCTTAATGATTAAAATGTAATGAAGATTGCTGCATTTTTATGTAATATTCTGTAGCAAGATCTTTTCCCCTACTAGCTTTTTGAGTTGTATAAAGATATCTTCTAAAAAAACTGCCTTGATGTAGCACTGCACAATTTTTGGCTAATTAAAATGCAATTACCAATTTTCTCACCTTGTGAGTGCATTCACTTTTGATTAACTAATTTGAAAAAATGTACTGGAAAAATAGAAAAGAGAAGATAAAATCATTGAGAGGAGAGGTGCACTGGAAATAGAAATCTAAAACGACATGTTTGGTGTTTTAATTTGGAAATTAATCTCCTTAGTAAGAAAGATATTCAGATATGTTAAGAAGGATAAAGAAGATCAAGAGAAGGTTGAAACAGGAATAATGTTTTATTTTCTCTTAATGTAAAACCTAAGGCACTTTCAGTAAATTAAAATGCAAACTACTTGTATGTATTTCAGTCTAGTTATATTCTGTGGAACTCATTGCCACAGGAAGTTACTTATGCAAATAAGTATTTGCAGAAATGTGCACTGGATATAGAATAGCTTTGATAAAATTGCAGCAATTATCATCTTCTCGCTTTAAATCAGAATCTGAGCACATCACTTCTGGAGAAAAGATTTTCCTGCACTACAGTACTGCAAAACTAGTTATCTTTTGTTACGGGAATACCTTCCCCTCAGATATTTGTAATTAGTTTGAGACCACCAAATCACATGAACCACTTGGGGTTTTTTAAGGTTATTGGCATATTCATTGTTCCTAAATTGTTTAAATAACAAAGTCAGAGATAACTAAGGTTACGGGCCATAAGAGCCAGTAAAATAATTGACTAAATTACTTAATAAGCTTGTTTGCAAGATGGAACTCTAGATGGAGCAGTTCCCTTTGTTTGAACTTGCTTCGCTGGGCTGAAAATGATTTCACTAAGTTAGTAACTATTAGACAAATGACTGGCAGAAATATGATAGCATATTTCTGTTGAAACTTTCAAACTTAGATTGGATTTCTTTAATAAGAAGCTTGTGTATTAGTATAGGAGGAAAGCCTGCAGTGAGTGTTCACCTTCCAAAATTTATTATTTGAAATAATGGCAAAGGATATTTTATGAAATAACAGGATTGCATAGTGCAGCAAAAATTAATCCAATATTTCTCATCAACCTTCTTGAATATCTGATTTGCTGTAATAGCAAAATAACATTTAGAAAACAGGAATGTGGAAAAGGTATAGCTCAACACTGGAGTTATGGGAACTAAACTGCTGTGTCATGTGCCTGTGGCATAGGTCTTAACAAATTAATTTAAAGTGCCTCAAAGCTCTGCTTGTGCTGTTCAGAGGGCAGCTGCATGTGGTCATCTTTAATCCCTGTCTTATGGGAGAAAAGCAGAGCGTTGCCTGTGGCCAGGCTTTCCCTTCTAAGTCCGTGTTAACAATCAAGACATCCAGGAAAATACAACCAGTTATCTCAGAACGTTCTGCATGGGCTTCTGGAACCACCAAGAGGAGCACGCTCAGCCACTTGGCACTGTGAATACTACCACTGTTCCCTCACCTGCACTTCCCTATAGCTTTCTAGGACAGCACACCTCCCTAGCATACTACCTGAGAAGTATTCACATTCATTTAGTTTTCCTTCCCCCCTCAATATTTATAACAGTCCAATCACTGCAAAATCAAAGATGCAAACTGCAAAAAATGGAGAGGAGCAACTTCCTTTGGTCTGATTTCCTCTGCTCTCCATGCAAAGGAGAAGCGAAAGCGTAGATTCTACTTAAGTTTCTTTTCCTAATAAAAATCCCCTCACAGAAAATTAGACACAAAAGAAATGGCCTTTGATACCTGATCTCCCAAAACCAGAGTGGATGCTTGAGGTAAAGCTGTGCACATTAGGTTAATTCTCCTTCCCTTCAGAATGAGACTTCAAGGAAAGCAGGCCTTGGAGTCCTGCCTTTTGCTAACAGCCATTCCGCATTTTGAAACTACCTGAGAAAAATAATATCTAATCTACACAAAGGCTGGATCATGGGAAGTTAAAATAATTTATTCCATAGAATATACAATTCTTTGCAGACATAGAGTAATAAACATTACAAAAAGGAAGGATTTTGCAACAATATGTAAATACCAACAAATGAGAGAATGACAATGATAATTCTTCTTGCTTTACATTTTATTCTCTGCCCTCAGCCCTTTACACAGCCAGCATCATGGGCCAAGTCTCATAAATAGAGACTAAAAAGAGATTTATAGAAGTAAATTACAGGACTTTATTTATGCATATTTTTAATCTGCTTTAACAGTCTGTAACTTCCTGTACTCTCACTAGATCTTCGTCATATACTACTAACAAAGTATTGTAAAGTTATAATAAACCCAGAAGGAACTTGAAGACTCGTATTCTATCAGAATTGATTTCAGTATTTCTCATCAAGCACTGTAAATGGATATCTAATGTAGCATTGACATCCTTCAACAATATTGCCTCCCAGCTTCTAATGAAAATTGGTTTACCTCATAACTTTTTTGCAAAGTAATTTCCTAATATTTAATGTAATCCTTCTTATGTACATTTTGCCTGCTGTTTTTACCTATATATGTTTCCCTCTTCCCTCTGTCCCATTCCATCCTGCCAATCAAACAACACATATTCTCTATATTCTGTCGTCTTCAGATTTATTTACACAAAAAAATAGTTTAAAAAAATTGACTACTTAAAACGGAAAAAACCCTTTTTAATGTGATAAATGAGAAGGTACTCCAGGGTGCTGATTAATGACCTATTAATATTCCTCTTTGATGATTTAAGCCAATTGGCTTTCATTCCATCCTGCCTGTCAGCACACTACAGGCATGTATTCATAGGCTGTCAGTAAATGCCCCTGCAAGATTTTTCTGCTAAACCTTCAGTAGAGTGCATATTCAGGGAGAGAACAGGACTTGCTAAGCCTCTGACAAAAAAAAAATGCCACATTAAATTTGGAGAGACAAGATGCTGAGTCGCTTTGCTAAATGTGATGCTTTGACAGAAAACCATCCATGGGATACTTCTGTTTGCCAGCAGTCAGAGGTCTGAGTCAACAGAAATATTCTCTACCTTTCTCCAGATCTAGATGAGTTGTGCCATTATAGATGAATAAATTATATGACCTGACTATATGATTTCAGTACATTAGTCACTTCACATTCATATGCAAGATAAAATAAAGTGGGACACACATTTTCTAATAAGAACTTTCTAAATCAATATTCATTCTACGAAAGGAGCTATGTTAAATTAATATAGGTGGCTGGTAGAAAGCAAAATTATGCCTGGAAGAGCATACAAATCACAATGGAAAGCAATCACTTAATTTCTGTTGAGCGAGTAGCAGGTAGTGAGACAAACACCACACTGTACCAATTTAGATGTGATCAGAACAAGGCAAAAGATGAGAAAGATGCATGCAATTTTATGAAAGGTAATGAAATACCAGAACATTAACTCTAAGGCAAATAGTGGATTTTTTTTCAGAACACAGTACCTAACATCAGACAAATCACAATATATAGGCCAAAATTATTGGCCAGTTCCTTTGGAAAGAAGTCATAGTTTTGCCTTTAAATTCAATGGCAGTGAAAAGGGTGTATTTACTGATTTTAACTATACTGCACAGTTGTACAGTCAAATCCACAGCTGAAAAGCTCAGTCTAACTCTGCTAAATTAATTAGATCCAGTGAGGATCTAACCTTAGAGCTCACTGAAAATGATGGCTCACACAGATGTCTCTTGCACAGTTCATACAGAGTAGTCCAAATTGAAGTATTATATCTCCATTAATTATGAAATTAGCTATAAGCTGAAGATTCAGAACGTCCACTGCTTGATTTCTTCAAAAGCATCTTGGTTCTAAAGCAGCGTCTGCTGTCAAAGTTATTTACTTGTTCCCTGTACTCACACAGATACTCATTTGTACACATGGGCTAATAAACCTTTTCCAAATTCTGTAAGGCTTTTAACTAAAAAAAGAAATTAAAAAGAAAGGAATACCTCACAATAGGATCAGGCTCCCAGAGCTGGGAAGAAAAACATATTTTCAGAACACGTCTAAATGAAGTTTAAGTATTGATTTAAGGTTTAGAATATTAAATTGAAACAATATCCAGTTTTCTAGTGAAGGTCCCAATTTCACGTTAAGTCATTGAGATTTAAAATAATTTTCTGAAGGAGAATCTAGTTTCAGTTATTTTAGGGCTCACAGAATCATCTAAATAATCATTTCATGTAACAACACATTCTAGTACCCTTTAAAAATGAGGCCTGCCTCTTAAAAATAGGCCTGTTTTTGTTGCAGTGGTGTTTCTGTGCATCTCTATCTCTCACAGCAGCAAAGTGTGTATAGGATTTCTCAAGGACAAATGATGCAAAGAACAGAAGCATTGTTAATTTGATGAATTATGGATAAAGATTCTTAAATTCAGGCAACAATTTAAAAGACTTCTCACTAAACTTTCTCAATAATTCTCTCACAAAACACTTTCAACACACAGAGAACATACTCTAAAAAAACCCTGTGAGCCCCCTGAGGCCATATTACAGTAGAAACAAGAGTCTAGGTGTTTTGTCTAAGCAAGAGCAGGCATAGTTCAAAGCAAGAAGGTAAAACACATCATAAACAAGCCTCAGTTTTCGTGCCTTCCTGAGTCCAAATCTCTGATGAACAACTCCTTGTACTTTCAAGCTGTGGTGCTGTAAAGGAAAGTGAAGTGATCTGGCTTTTGTGTTTTTCCTTTTATGGAAAGATAGATTTCTCGTAAGTGCACAAACTATCCCATCAAACCTATTCTCTCTAATTGTGTCTCCCAAAGTCAGGACCGTGCCTACATAACTTTGCACAAGAATGTTCATGCTTATCTGCATACCAATAGATATTTGAAGTCTCTCTTGAGACTTTTAAGATCTGCTCTTCTGTGTTGAACAGATTCCGCCATTGTCCATCTTAAGAAATCCAACCAAAGGAAAAAATGTCAGGCGACAGTGGTCCTTGTTTTACAGGAACTTATGTGGACAAAGGGCTTAGCCCTGTGATTTCTGCTACCTTGAGCACTGATTATTTCTAAGCGCTTGCCTGATTTTGGTCACATGACCCTAATGTCTGTATGAGAAGAAGAAGAAACAGTTGAGTGCTACTGACAGCTGAGTAGTTAGTGTTTTCTTTGCTAGATGTCAGCAATGGTTGCTGTCTGATCGCTGCAAGCAATGTATTCCAAACAGTAGGCAAAACCCTGCCGCTGCAGATTTCAATGGCAAAACTCAGCTGACTTCACTGGGCTCAGGATTTCATTTGGTGCCTCTGTATTTTAAAACTCAGAATTTGCCGGAGGCATACAGTCTTTCAGAGATAAATAATTCTTAAAAAACAAAACAGGAGAGAAAAACCCATTGCTTTCCTAGCAGCTAAAACTCTTTCATTGCAATGAGTACAACAGCAAATAATCTTTCTCACTGTGTCTTAAGGGGGTTTATATTCTTTATGAAGCATAATCTCTCATTGAATGACAACAACCTGTTCATGGCATTCAGGCAAGAGCCGCTATTCCTACATACGCAACTGGATAAGTGTTGTCTTGGAGTCTGATGCTGCTGGTAGCTCCATTTCCCACTGGTTAAGCTTCACCTAATCAGGCAGATGAAGGTTTTGTTTTGCTCTTAGTGAAAGTGCATTTGCCTTTAGTTAATATCTCAAATTTAACCACAAAAAATATTAAAATAACCAATAATGATGTAAGAATGAATGAACAAGTTAAAAAATGCACAGTTAAGCTTAACATTGCCGTGTAAATTCACTCCCTCTGTCACTAATCCCAGGTATTTGAGACCCAAGACACTGACAGTACCTAGTAAGCCCTGTGGTGGTTGTTCAGACAGGTTATATGTCCTGATTATCCTGATAGTCCTGATAGAAGGGAGTATGAACCTACTTCCCAGCAAAATTTTTACTTTCAGATGATGCAAAAAGGATTGGCCAGTTGTGGCTTTAGTGTCATTCTTCGCTATATTTTTGGTATGCAAATACAGTTAATTCAAAAGAAGACTAAATATTTCCTCCTCATTCATCTTGAAATATCAATGTAACATCTGAAAAAAGCAAGGGGAAAGGGACCTCATTCTTCTGAAGATTCAAACCTCTTCAATAAGGATCAAAAGTACTAGAATCAGATGAATTATATTACTTGTAAAGTTAGCAACCTCTTCTGTTTTACACATATTCACGCGTTCATTTGTGCCTAATCAGAAAGTGTCTCTCTACAGCCCCATGACTTCTATGTACATAAAAAACATCTGACTTTATATCTGGAATAACAGAATTTGAACATATAAAGGGTCATACAAATTGGCAGCATTACTTAAATGCACGTGTATGTGCACGCTGTATGAAGGGGAAAGAATTGGAGCTGTCACATTTTCAGCTTTTTAATCCATGATTAAAACAAGTTGACCTTGCAGCCCTCAAGTGTTTTTTATGTTAATGACATAATGTCCTTCATTACTTAGTTTTAAAATGTTCAATATACTCTGTAACAGGTTAGAGTCTAAAATGAGGTCAGTTACTACATCTTTTCTTTACCAATTTCTGCCTCTAAGGCAGAAAAAAAGTGAAAGTTTTATCATTACTGTATGTTGGCTGTATTTCAGAGCATATGTTTTGAGCCCACGGCAAGGTAAATACAATCAACTTGGCATGAAAATCCTACTGTGTTCTACAATACTGTATCTTTTAATAACCCAGTATTTTATTTGGCAAACAGTTTCATGCAAAGTGGAATGCAGAAGGTAGAAGAAAATACATTTTATTGCCCCCTTTGAACACTGTAGCATAGATTTTTGTGATTTTTTTCAAATAATTTTTGTTTTCTTGCAATGAATATGAATTTGTTGCTAGAATTGGTGTTGGCTTTGAATTGTTTCCAAATTATTCATTACTGCCACGCATTAAAATTGATCATTTTAAAAAAATGTAAATAACAGGTCATGTGAAAAAACCTAACAATTTTAACACGGATATTTGTGTTTCATTTCATGTTGAAATCTTTGTGGTTTGGGTATTACTCATAGGCACATAACACAGTAGGTTTCCCAGCTAGCTTTATACCATATGTTGAGATGCGAGTCTTTTTGTAGGAATTACAAGCACTTAACATTACTTGGTTCATTATTTTCATCTCAAGAATTTCTATTTCTTCTAATACAAGAGCTTATTTTTACAAAGAAAACCAGAAATAAACAAATGCATTTAATTTCTTTTTTACTTGTCTTGCTCTGATTCAACAAGTCAAAACAAAACCAAACAAAAACAAAGGAAAATGTTCGTCATTAAAAGACAGGGGGGAAAAAAAGGAATCATATACATGGCTCCGGGTGAATATAACAGATGTTAGTTCCTCCAACCATAATCCACAACATCAAGTAGTCCTTAAAGACTCTGTGGGGAAGTGTTTTCCAAAATGCCTGGATTGTCATGATACTGCGTTTGAATTCTAACTATTAGTCATTTCATTTAGGCTCAGTTTCAGGAAATCTGAGAAGCTTTGAAACATATGTGCCTACATTGCTAACTGTCTCCCCCCTGCTCCCCGCCCCCCACCC
>Ga0065711_1035500_pt1 | contig 22236 bp, 5 predicted proteins | sample Hoacrofraction12_FD_59098 | JGI IMG/M metagenome (GOLD analysis project Ga0065711, IMG submission 59098) | Hoatzin crop microbial communities from Cojedes, Venezuela - Epithelial fraction 12 v2 (version 2) | ecosystem: Host-associated > Birds > Digestive system > Esophagus > Crop | place... | reverse complement strand
AGCCTTGCTGAAGTCAAGGTAGACAACATCCACTGGTCTCCCCTCATCTACCCAGCCGGTCATGCCATCGTAGAAAGCTATCAGATTGGTCAAGCATGATTTCCCCTTGGTGAATCCATGTTGATGACTACTGATAACCTTCTTTTCCTCCACTTGCTTGTTGATGACCTCTAGAATGAGTTGCTCCATCATCTTTCCTGGGATGGAGGCGAGGCTGACCAGCCTGTAGTTTCCTGGGTCCTCCTTCTTGCCCTTTTTGAAGATTGGAGTGACATTGGCTTTTCTCCAGTTCTCGGGCACCTCTCCTGTCCTCCAGGACCTTTCAAAGATGATGGAGAGTGGCTCAGCAATGACATCCGCCAGCTCCCTCAGCACAAGTGGGTGCATTCCATCGGGGGCCGTGGATTTGTAGGCGTCCAGATCATACTCTCTGTAGGCTTCCTCTCTTGCCTCCAGGGCCTGGCATTCCTGAGGGCCTGCCTTGGCACTGAAGACTGAAGCAAAGAAGGCATTCAGTAGCTCTGCCTTCTCTGCATCCTCCGTCACAAGGACACCCACCTCATTCAGCAGCGGCCCCACATTGTCCCTAGTCTTCCATTTGCTACTGATGTACTTGAAGAAGCCCTTCTTGTTGTTTCTGACATCCCTTGCCAGATTCAATTCCATATGGGCCTTGGCCTTCCTCATTGCATCTCTGCATGCTCTGACCACATTCCTGTACTCTTCCCAAGTGGTCTGTCCCTCTTTCCACATTCCGTGGACCTTTCTCTTTCACCTGAGCTCCGCTAGAAGCTCCTTGTTCATCCATGCTGGTCTCTTGCCTCCTTTTCTAGATTTGATTTTCAGGTCTTGATCAAGCAAAGCAAGAAAGTTTGCGTTTTGGCCTTTACTAACAGAAAAATGCGACATTATTCTGCTGCGGGACTTGTGGATCCTCGCCCTGACAGAATGTGTGGCTTCTGCTTTCCTGGGCAGCCCCAACCTCTCCACATGACCTCCATTTGTTATTCCTAAATTCACGGCTTTTCTTTTGGAGGTATCAAAATACCTGCTATACAGATGAGTACAGATTACCAAGCAATTCACTTTTTCTTGAGAATTGTGATATCTTAATTATGCTCAATTCCATTAGTTACTGTATAATCTTTAACATTTATGATAAGCATTGCTTAGGTTATTGATCATAATAATGGGGATTTCTAGAGCTAGAACACTGGATAACATTACCACCTCATGCTCATTTCCCATTTCTTCAGCTCTACTACTTAACTAACTTTATTACAAAATTAATTTAGTAGATAGTAAAAGTGTATTTAACACAGAGAATTACTTTAAAAGATAACAGATGGACTGGTGCTGTGAGCTTGAGAACCCTGTAGTAAATAACTATTCTCTCTCTCACTTTCTCTATGTCCTGGGGCAAATTCTTGCATCTGCAGGCCTCATTTCCCATCCTTAAAGAAGAATAGCATGTCTGCATGTCACAGGAATGATGCACTCAATGCCTATTGTATGACACTGACGTATTATTACATCTTTAACTACCATCGTACCATGAACTTCCTAATTCACTCAAAGTATTCATGTGCATGATAAAACCAATAGTAAAACACCAGTTTTCAGTTTTGAATGTCTCGCAACCAAAATACGGTAGGCATTAGCTTTGACTCAGTTGACATCTACTCAAAAAGTAATCTGCCAATTTAATACAAGATGAAGTTCTGGGCAGCTGACATACTGCGCTTGCCAGCAGTCGTATTTTCATGGTGGAGAGTCCCCTGACACAGTTCCTATAGTCAGCTTCAACACCACTGCTCCGTCAGCATCTCTGTGATACTGGTGTTGGGTTGTCGGGATGGAATAGACTACTCCAAGTTTTTCTGGGGCCACGGCAGCTGAAGAACTTGACACATGGTCAAGTGAATTTCCAATGTTCTTCTCCATCACAGAAGTTGTGGGTATTCTGGGTGACATTATTAAGATAGAGCAAAACAGACCAAGGAAACTTGATACGCATAGTTTCTATGGCCATAATTTGATGCTCAGAACGTGGGAGAGAAAGGAAGAGTTTACAGAGAGTTTTCAGTTGTTCCTAACTTGGTATTTTCTCTCCTTAATAGCTCTGTGCACAATGCAGCAAGGGTTTCGTTTACATAAATCAATAGTCTGTTGTAGTTAACTTTTATTTGCAGCCTCTGACAAGAAAGAACATTAAGTGCTCTCTGATAAATTTCCTGTAGAGAATAACACAGGCTGCTTTTTGCCTCTGCCCTGAGTTAATCTAAAATATTGCCAGTGGCTGAGAAATTTTACTTTTCCATGATCACAGTTCTGTCCATTGTACTATACTAATTTAGTTAAATAACTACAGGGCTAAATAGTCACAAGCCTCATTATTTATTGTCTGAGAGTTACCTGCATGATTTTATAGTTTTGAAGGAGTAAGTTCATTTGGTGTAATCCACTCCACACTTTTTACATGACAAGGAATGAGCAGATAAAGACAACTCAGCATTTCCAAAATGTAGCCAATAGTAAAGCCCAGAGCCCCAGGTGTATCTTAGGTGAAGCTTCCCCAGAAATCTGGGAATTCCATTAGCACAAGACAGAAGAGCATCAAAGTGGTAAAGAAATGCCCCTATTCAGAGTTCAGTTAAACCAGGCAGCTGTATTCTGCACCACCCCTTTCACTCCCCCTTTTGTCACATGTCCATAACTTTTAAACCTAGTAAAAATCATTGGTGGAAACACCGCTTAGCCATATTCTACTTACGACATGTTTTTTTCCACGAACTGAACTTGCTAGTCCCAACTCCATCTGAGCATCTCTTGTACACACCTCAGCCACAATAGAGACTAAAGGGTTTGGGCTCCAATTTCCAGCTTCCTAAGAAGGATGGACCATAATAATTTTAATTTTTCTGTGCTACATTTTATTATTTTTCATACTGAAGTCAATAAAATAGAGGATGTTAGACCTTTGACATATTAAATTATCTGTGCCATACTTAAATCAACCAGCCTTGGAAGGGCTTTCCTGTTTGGTTTGTAGATCACAGGACAGAAGCAGCATCCTACTGCCCTCTCTCTGTGTCAGACCATTCATCAAGTGAAAGCAAACAACCAAAAGGAACAGGTATCAGCCCAGAAACATGTCTCCACTAAAAGTCTTATCACCTCTTTCCAGCTGGGAAAACAAACAGAGGAACTATTGTGAATGCCAGAAATGCCTCTTAAAGCTTTGATGCTCAGAGTGTACTGCAAACACGCCCACATCACCACTTTATTTGACCTGCTGCAAAATGTGCTTTCCATTTTATAATTTAAAGGCAACAATAAGTCAGTTGAAATATATTTCCTTAATTGTATTATTCCTTTGCATCTTGGCCAGTGGCACGGCATTGAGGGCCTGATTCTGCTGCCTTAGCTCACCAGAATATGTGCCCCTCTAGTCAGGCCAATCTACTAAAGTCCATTAGCTGCCTGCTTACTTGCGTTGTGTGCAGAAACGTTGAGATAGACATCTCACTAAGGAAAATTCCCGTACACCCAGAAAGTAGGCTTTGACACAGTAACATCCTGAATGCCTCAGAGAATGTAAGCTAGGTATCTAAAAACTACGGGAGAGAAACTCAGCTATTTCTCCCTCTGTAGCAAGTTCCTTCTGGCTTTTCCTGGGGCTTTCTGATGCCCTAGTTTCCATTTGAAAGAGCCACACTGGAGAGGTTAAGACTTAACATCGTTGGTAGTTCCCAGAGATTACTACATTTCACAAATAAAGCTGTATCCTTTAATATGATGGTTGTATAGCACTACCAAAATCATTAAAATGCTAACATTAATGATTTACATAGATTTAATTAGCTAGCATATCTTAACATGTCAACAAGGAAGAATAATTTTGCTTCCATTTGTTAGAAGCAAGCCTGAAGTCTAAAAAACAAAGGGACAATTTAAGCCTGACATTTCTATAGCTCTAATACTGCCAGTGCTGGAATCACACAAGTAATCTGAAAGTTACTACCAAACACTAAAAGCACAACGAGCAGCAAGAGACTCAAATTCAGAGCCCATCTGACAGAAGGATGCAGAGTGCTTTTTAAGAGAAAATAGAAAGCAGGCTTCGAGAGCTTACCCCTCAAGTTGGTGGCATCCTCCTCTGCCCATGACCCCTGCAATGGCCTCTTCTAAAAACTCCAGCATTCACTCATATCACAAAGAGGGTTTTGGTTTTGCTTTTCAACTCAGCAAGCCGTTTAGCAGCCAGAACACCCATCTGCCCATTTCAATATGCCCTGTTGAATCCAGAAACCTACTGGGGGTTTGTTTTACTCTGAAGGAATACTACAGGAGTTATGGATTTTATTCTAATTGCCTTTAACTGAATATAAAATGAGGCATTACATTAATCTTTTACTGAAAAACTTGTAGTGGCAGGTCTCTGTGTGTAATAGGAAGCCTCACATTTAATCCATAGGATCATTTTTGCTTTTTCAAACATTTATCCAGGAAAAAGCTGGGTTGGTGAACTCTGCTTACTGAAAATTCAGGCAAACAGTAGGCTATATTCTCCATGCTTGACCATTCCCATGGAGTTTCAGTTTAAGTTTTACTCATCTTTCCAGCACTGCAGTTAAACTCTGGGACCTTTTCAAAATCTCCCTGCTTGGGAGTTTCACAACATTACTGATCCCAATTCCAAGGTAAAAATTCAGAAATGACTGAGTTTTCTGGTCATCTCTGTAAAAACAGAGTATTATCCCTCCAGATCCTTAAGTACATAAAACAGATGGGGGAAGAAATATTTGGAAACACTGAAAAAGGAAACTTGTGCAACTTGTGCTAAAAACATTCAACCCCATAGAAACCAGTGACAGGTAATGATGCTGTACAGCATCCAAGTTTGTGTGAAAACACTGAAACTCCTCTTAGCTTGAGGACCTTTGAAAGAACTAAGATCAAAAGACAACCCAACTGGAGTTCAAAGACAGATATTCCATTCTCAAATTACAATCTCAGTTTACCTGTTTAGTCCCTAGAGATATTACAGAAGTGCAGCTGGACCCAAGAGCAGTTATGGGATTTCCAGGGTAACAATGTCAAAGCCATCATCTTCACTTACTGAGAGTAAAGTTGACCTACTGAACTCTGTTAAATCGTTGTGTTCCCATAAGATTGTTTGGACAGTTTAATTTCATACAGTAGGTTTTGCTCTTCAATTTCAGCATGTTCATAAATTTTGCTGACATTTGTCAGACTTGGATCAAGGGGAATACTCCCATCGTGGTTCAATTTTCTGTGTGAATTCACTTCCCACATAAAAAATATGCCATTTAAAAAGCTCCTCCTGTGCAGTTCGCTGATCTTACATCATCATAAGATGACCATTTTTACTCATAGATGAATATCGTGACTATTAAAGTATATATTTCTGTGACAGTACAATCCACAACAGAATATATCAAATTCAGAAAACTGTCAAGAGCATTTTAGAGCCTAATGCTAAGGCAGTGGCTAAGGACAAACAGAAGGGGATCAGACAGGGGCTAACGACCAATAGAAGCAACCCCATGCTGAGCCAAGCACCCGTGGTGGGGCAGAGCAGGCCCCAACAGCTTTCACAGCGAGTTCAACTGATGCTTGCAGCACTGCCCTGGTTTGCATGGCATGCTGCCCCTGTGACTTGCAGCTCTCTACTTTCAGGTGGCAAGAAAGCAATTAGGAACCATAAGAAAACTTGTTTTTCAAAGTGTCATAGGCTGTAGCTACTTCTCTGTATTTTCTGCAGCTTTGTCTATCCGGCAGTATGACGTGCGTCCCACAGACATACTCATTTCACCAGAGACCTTTTAGAAAGCACTATAACCAAATTATTTTCCAGACTTACGTGAGTCACTACCAGCCAGACCTAGAAGTCAGTGAAAATGAAGAACATGATTTTAGAACATTTAATAAATAAATAAATAAATAAATTCACATTTTAGCAGCAAAGAGGAAGAGGTCCAGGAATTGACAATGGCAGAAAGTACCTGAATACTCAGGGCTTATGGTTGTTTTTGCATTTTTGACTGAGATAAAAACCTTGAATTTGCACAACTGCTTTTAAGGGTCTTTTGGGAACACATTCTTACATAAGATTGTCTCGTGTCCCAGGGTGAGGAAGAACTATCAACATTTGAAATGCAGAAAGTTTGGGTCTGGTTCAATTCAAGCTGGTTTTCATTGTCCTCCAAACATTAAAATGTTCTTTTGGACCACTTCTATATTCACCAAAACCACACTTTCAGTCAGAGCTTAGCATCTCTTGGAAATGCTTGTGATGATGTTCTTCAGCTAAGGAGAACTGAAACAGAGCAGTCGGCAGTTTTCTTAGCCAAGGCAAGGCAAGGGCTTCTGAGCACAACAGTCAAGCCTCAAAACTTGCTCCTGATCTCCACGAGCTTGATTTTGCATTAGTCAAGTTCTTCAGGCAGTCCTTGTTCTTCCCCAGATCATCTACCATCTGTAAGAGTTGAGGTGCTACATGTTTATGCCATGCCCAGTCATGCAGAGTTTTATCCCATATGCCTAGCATAGAACATGATTGAGTTCCACACACACAGAGTTATCACAACCACCTTCGTTTACAGGAATATCAAAAAGATCATGATAATTTTGTCCAGTATCCTAATGTTGAAAGCATGCACTGAGGAAGTACAAGACCTGAATTCCGTCTGTGTCTCTACAGGTATTCAGAAAGTCATACTTTCCCACTTCTAGAAGAATGCTTAGGCTATATCAAATAGTTAAAGAGTGAGAAGAAGTGACACTATCGCTTAAATTAAAGTGTATTAAAAATACAAGAAACAGTTTTGATTCACTCCAGAAATTCTTACTCAGGATACTTAGGAAAGGCTTATAAGGCCTGCGAGAGGTGGGGTATGGCTGGAGCAGACATCCATAAAAATCTATGTTCTAGTTTTCCTTGCTTTTTGTAACATCCACTCAATTTTACAGCTTAAAATTGAATCCGAGTTTTAGAGGGTCTTTGGGATTGAAATAGTAAGATTTGTTCACCTGTATTTATTGTCTAACCTCTTCACAAACCAGATGTCCACAAAAAATGGAAGAGGAAATCCAGATCAGCTTCATTTCATTGCATAAGGAATGTTATTAATTCTATTACTGCATCACCCAGAAGGTTGTTTAGATACACAACAGTTAACTGATTAGCAAACAACAATCATCATTTGTCCAAGCAAAACCCTGAACACTGCTGTTGAAATTGTTGTCTGCAAGGAGGTGCGCTTGTTCCACTTGCTTGCCAGGATGTTGCATCAACACGGTACTTGGAAAAGTGAGGTGTACCAGGCTGTACTCACACGATCCCTTGAATTCAGCATCTCTGCTTCATACTTCCGACAATCGCCTGCCTCTCCCCATTTCCCAGATTAGTTTTCAGGTCAGTTCTTTCATTCAGCTACCGTTCAGCAGCATAATCCTTACCATGAGCACAAGAGAGGTAGTGGGAATGAACCAGGAGGATGCAGGGCGTCGGGTGGGCTCATCCCTTCCAACGGTAGCATGGGTTTATGTCAAAGGTACCACATAACAACTGCCTGCGAGTCTTTGAAGGCCGCGGGATCCCCCTGCAGTAGTTCATTCACAGCCTGTACCAGTTACAGGATTTTCCCTTCAAGCTCTGGCTGATCCCCTCCTCCCTTCCTTGGAAACATAGATGCTTCCTCTGTTAAACTTGTCCCTTCATTTCTTTATTCCGTCCCAAAGCTCCTTTAGTATTCCCCAGCTCAGACCTTAAAGACTTCACCAAAATCCATCTGTTCTTTGGGGAAAGCTGCTCCCTGTAGTTTCCCCACAGGGAATTTGGAGCAAATTTTCTCCCTCTTTAGACCAAGAAGGCAAACCGACCTAAACGTCGCTTTCAGTTGCCAACATGCTCATTGACAGTTGTCTTGTGGCCCGTTTCTTTGTCTCAGCACATGAAATATATGGTCAGAATCCAATGAAAGACAGCCAAGCATATACAGAATTTACAGTACTAAAACAGGATTCAGAAATTCTATCTAGAAAAATTCCACAAACCTTCAGAGTCAACAGTATGTAATGAAGATAAACAATAGCCTTAGCCTGGAAAACAAATCCAGCTGATTATCTCTAGATATAACATAGACCAGGCTGGTGATGAGAGGAACTGCCAGCATAATGATGAAGCTACAAGCGTTTTCTAAAGGGGAAAAAAATATTGGCATTAAGAAATACATTATTTAAAAAATACATCTAGTACCATCAAAAAACTGCCAAGGGGGAAGCTTTGAACGTGTAACAAAGCAAAATAGCAAAGCTTTGGAGACTACAAAACATTATGCCCTGGCACAAAACTGTTCTTAATATTCTCCACACAAAGACAGAGTGCTAGTGGCTAAATGCCACAGTAACTCAGCACAATAAGAACTGGCATTCCTTCTTATTCTGCCCATAAGACACACCTCTATTTCTAGGAATAATGATGTTAAGATTGATGTTTATTAGAAGTAGCAAAATGTCTTTAGTTTTATACAGTCTCAGAAGTACTGTGCTGCCCGAGCTCACCACATATTGGATGACCTTGAAAGTGCCTGAGTCACGGGCAGTTCGAGCTGCAATCTAAACAACCATCTTAAATCTTATCCATTGTCGTGTTCTCATTATCTGGACTTTGTACTTTCCTTCCATGGAAGGATTTTCACATAAATTATACAGGAAATGAAGCAAAATGTAATTACAGTGTCCAACAGCTCCAAGGCAGATAGATTGAACAAGACATCGAACACAGTTCAAGAGTCAGCTTTCAATAAATGTCACCAATTAGGAAGAATCTAAATGAAACATATATCACTAAGCCACCTGCTTCTAAATTACATCATTATCTCATTGCTGGAATAAGGAGTTATAAGGCTACAGCAATTTCAAATAATCAGCTTTCAAGCAGATTTTTCAAAAGGACTTTCATTCTTTGCTTTTACACATCACCATTTGGACTTTAGCATATACTAGAAAATTCTATTATACTGTATTAAATTGAGTTATCCCAATTGAAACATTTCTAGTAAGGTTAACCCAGACATTTAATAATCCATTAGCACTAGCACCCTCACTTTTTCAACATAGCAAATTTTCTCATAATAGCTTTTTAGTCTTAAAAGGTGAAGACACATCTATAGAGCTTTTGAGTATTCTGAATTGATGTCATTCAGCTGAACAGAAGGAACACTACAATGAAGAATAAAATCACATTTTTGCCCCTGACTTCAGTGGATGGTAAGTCAGCCCCATAGCCTTTGCATTAAATGTTCATAGCCTAGTTTTTAGAAGAGAGCACTGAACACTCCCATCTGCAAGGGAAGATCCTTTCTTAACCCATTTTCGCAGAGTAAGGATCTTGGATTTTTCACTTGTTTGGATTTGGAGGGCTTTTGGGTGTAGGCTATCCTCAGTGCAAAAGGATTATAAGAACAATACAAAAATACAAAATATAGTTTACAAACATGAAGTAAATACTAACAAAATTGTAATATACATTTCAAACAGTCCTTTCCTCCAAACACCTTATGATGCAAATATGTAAGCCTTATTCTGCTGCTGAATTAAAAGTTATCCTTGAGTTTATGGAGGTCAAGAGTTTGAGCACAAAAGTTAGAAGAAAAACCTCAAATTATGCAAGCAGTGTAGAGACTCTCTCAGATACTGTGGTAACGATCTTCGTCCTGCCAGCACACATTAAACACACGCTGGTTTTTGCAAGTTTGTCTATTGTGTTCACTGGTCTCATTGTATTTTTTTATATGCTTCATAGGCAGGATGTTTTGAGAAAGCCCTATAATAGACAGCACGGGCTTAGCTAAGTTAACTCATCTAAGATTTGAATGTGCTACAAAGATACATATGGACAGCCTCTAAGGCTCAGTTCATGCAAAGCAGTTTGAATCTTGATAATAAGATTGTTGCTCACAACCTATCATTAATATTTAGTTTTTCATTAAAATTGCACAAACAAAATTAGTCTGATGATCTTTGTTTTGCTCCCCTTTCTTGTCTTTTCCTGCTTATGGTGTAATCATGAAGTTTTAGTCACAAAGTATAATTTTCACACTCTTTTTAAAACGTGTTATTCTCAAGGTTTAAAGATATGTGATTCTTGTCACAATTTAAAAATGTTTCCAAAGTGAAATGTAAATGCGGAAATTATATAAATGGAATTAAATCGATTTTTTGTAGGTTTGATTAAAAGAGTGCAACCTCTTTGGATACTTGTAAATCGTCTTAGCTGTAACTAATACTAATTGGTTTAGTTGGGTACCTGGCTGAAATGCCTAAAGAACTAAACTGAACCAACTCCAAGTTAGGAAGTTATTTAATTCAGCCTGTGCAATTTCTATGCATAGACAGAGCTTTAAATTTGTGTTCTAATTCAAAGCACACAAAAGTGAGTGAGAACAGATTGACTGAAAGTACTGATGTATGATCTAATTAATTCTTTTAAGTCTTTCAAGGTGAGTACTCATTTCTAAAGGGATAACATGTCTACCAATGGGTAACAAAAGACGATGACAATAAAAAACAATGAAAAAAAAAAACAACACCCAAAACCTGGACATCAGTGAAAGTTAGTTCTTATAAGAAGTCTGTCTTTTGTTAGTGAAAGGATTTTCCTTTGAGGCTTCATTTCTATTATCACACAGTGAATCTTCTGCCGTCACAAACACAGATGTTCCCTTAAGTCTGCCCAAATGCCAAAAGCTCTTTGTCTTAATATCCACTCTGGAAGGACTTCTTTGTTAATGAGGATGGATTAGAAATTTATTAAGTACTGTTCCTGCATCTGCTGCTGGTGCTTAGCCTTTCCCTTCATAGTGATCCAAGTCAAGTACTAGACAATATGAGCCTGGAGGAAGGCAAAGCATATAATGAGCCTCTTGTAGGCAGAAATCCAGTGAGGAAACAGGGTGAAAACAGTATACTGCTTTTACTTGGAAAAATAAATGTATATGTATGATGATTTTTATTCATTTAGGGGTGATGAATGGGCTGAGGACCCCTTCATCTGCATGTGACAGTATGCTAAGAGTGCAACCATAATGGTGGAAGTGAACTGGAATTAGCTGGTCTGAATGAAATGCGTTGGTAATTAATTTCACCGTTAGATGCAGTTTCCAGACCTGGAAAGGAAGGGGGGGGTGGGGGGCAAGCCATCCACATATTTCATTACAAATGTAAGCATAAATCACCATAAAGCACGGTATTTCTCGAACGTCCAGGACTTAATCCCTTCCTCTTTGCTGGAGGAGCCCGGCAGTCAGCCAGCTCTTCTGACCACGTTTTCCTGCAAAGAGAACAGAAAGCTCCACCACGTGGCCAAGCTGCTCTCTTGTGTGCTGCTCGCTGTCAGAGTTAGCGGCTTCCTTTGGGAAATGTGTTTTATGTTTAATAAAATTTAGATTAGCTCTTGGGAAAGCAAACAAAACACTGAAAAGAAGATGTTTTCAGCTAAGCAAGAGAAAAGGTGAATAGCTGATTAGGACATATTCTGACTTGAACATTTATTTTCAACTATCAATTTCATTTGGAAGACTTGAAATGTTTTCCTTTGCCATTTGACTAGGATCTCTGCCACAATTACAGTTCTTGAACTAGTAACTGGTACAACTTAGGACTTCAGAGGTACGGTCCATTCAAATAGCAATAACCTTGACTCATGCCATTATTTATTTTTTCATTATCATTCCCCTTTCTTGTTCTTTTCCACTAATTTACTTGCAATAGACTTGTGACAAGACACTCCTAGCTAAAAAACCACCTCCAGATACAGCTGTGTATATCTAGTTTAGTTGCACAGCATAGGATAGCACTGGAAAGATGAGATGAGCCCAAGAATACTAAAAACTCTCAGGAAATTCATGTGAAAGTCTAGAAACAATTAAGTCCCCATTTGAAATCTGGATCAGCATTTAAAACTTAAAAACCATTTTTCAGATTCGTTAATAAGAAGTAGCAAGAAATTAATTAGGAACAAAAAAGATGACCTATGTAACATGCAAGATACTTTTATTATTCTCTTTTCTTCCTGTCTGACACATATGGACTGCATCACTTTTTCATCTAGAGTTATTTTTTTTCTCTTTAATTTTACTATTGGAAAGAGTAAGAATGGAATTTTTTTTTTATTTTATCCTTTTTGCTTAAGTCTTTAGTGAGCGTTTTAAGCACCACTTCTTCAGTATAGCATAAACATTCAATGCCACATTAAACACTTGATATCTGCAGATAAGTATTATTGTGTTAACACTTATCAAAAGGAATCTAAATGAAGGGATATTTAGGCTCCAGTTCAGAGCCTACTGAAGGTTTTCAGTAGCTTTTCCTGGTGTTTTCTAAGGGCTTTGAAAATGCTCTAGTGGGACCGAGCATTCCAGCTGTAGAGACCTTGAAAATATAATTTCTATAGGATGAGGACTCCACCTTCACTTAATTGCCCGTCATGGAGCAGCTGAAAATGTGGGAATGCAATACAGCTTTCTTCAAAGTCTGATCCCATACCCTCGAACAAAGAGTAAATTCATACATTTACAGAAACAACAGCATCTTCTGAAAGGTGAAGCACTCATAAGAAATTAGATGTCTCTGATTAAAAAAAAAAAGGCATCTGATTCAGATGAGTAATGTGTTTCCTAGAAATGTGACTCCATTGTCTAACTGTCATGGAACAAATTTCTTTTTTCCCATAAAGATGAATAATAAAATCAATGTGCTGTAAGGCAGATCACAGGATATGTTGTGTTCACAGAAGTTTCTGAAGAAGGTAAATTAAACTTACAGTGAGAACAGCAGCAACATTTCAACTACCAGAGCATTCTTCTGAAAACTACTTTCTCAGGTTATTAGTTTAATCCACTGTATACTTAGTACAGAAAATCTCCTTGAAATAAAATCAAGGGGGTGATGCATCCAATACTTAGTACTTCGCTGCTCCTGCACACCCAAAGTAGACAAATTCTGTAAAATCTAAGTTTTTAAGTACCAGGTCCAGACATAAGCTGTTCTGTTTAAGAACAAGAAACTAATCTGATTTTGTTGTAATCTGATTTGGAATTTGTAACATGACCTAATATGAAGAAACCAGATCAATGAGATTAGGAACCTGCACTTCTCTGAGGAAAAAAAGCCAATAGAATAAATCCACAGACATACACAGAGACAAAACAACTGGAATCCGAGATGAACATAGCTAAACAAGATTCTATCATTTGAGATGACATGCAGTCATTTCCTGGAGCATTTAACATTAATGTGATTTGCTATAGATCAATTAGGAACCAAGAATACCTGAAAGGGAAAGGTTCAAGTCAATGGATCACAAATCCCCATTTTAGAAGATGAAAATTCTCGTGCACCCATTCCTGAAGGCAATATTCTCACTCTGGCCAGTGCAGCACCTAGCAGAAAATTCTGGGATGGAAAGACAAGGCATAAAAGCAATGGCCTAAAGCATTTGTCTCCCAATTAGGGGAAGTATCAGCAAGATACAATTTTATAGAAGCGTAGCAATGCAGCAGCTACCAGACAACAACAGGAAGAACTGGAGGTTGCATCATACCTGATGCTGGAGCTTAGTTATTGAGGACACTATGACTCACACCATATCCAAACCAATCTGAAAGGAATTCCTCTGTGAGACTGGTGCGATAAACATCATGCTGTCATCTCTAAATGTGTCACAAATTCCAGATCTAAGACTATCTAAAAGATCAGTTAGCAATGAGCTTCAGTGACAGTTCATCAGCCATTCATGTTTCAGCAAATAATATGAGCAACTTATGACCTATGAGGTTAGGACAAATACTTGAGGAACAGAAGTTACAGGGGAAACGTTGAGATGCCTGAAGATTTTCTTTTAGTAATAAACATCTTTCAAAACCCAGATAGTCCTTGTCAATAATTATTACATTCTTGGTAATTACACTTTGATTAGCTCTCACATCTCATTCCACATCTCAGATCTAGTTGACAACTGCTTAATCAATTTATGTTTCTTTTTTGCACAAGCGTAGGTGGTCAGGCTGTTTAATCTTTTTCATTGCTTTCCGTATCTGTTGGGGATAATAGTTCTGAGCATTTAAATGACTGTCACAGTAAACTGCAATTCCCTGATCAAACAGCAAGAAAATTTCTTTTTTTTTTTTTTTTAAAAAAAATCCTTTTCTTTGTACGCATTTCCAAAGCACAGTTGACAGAGCTACCTTCAGTGGTGGACCAAAACCACTGGAACCTTAGGAGGAAACAAAGGCCACAGTCTCTCCAGCTACTCAGCTCTTCACAAAGCTTTAGGCATGAGATTCTCATGGCAGCCTTTTGCAATGGCCTCCCAAAATGGTGCAAATCTTAGTTTCCAGTTCAGAAATTTACCCGAGATAAACCACGTATATATGTAGAACAAAGGCATGAGCCATCACCAAGAAACCATTTCCACACCGCTCACCTTATCAAGGAAACAGGGTCACTAGGAGACAAACCTGAGGACTGGAATCCTCCTATCAGCAAGTGGATGGTTATACATGGCCAGCTCACTGGGGAGAGGATGGTGGTGGTAGGCCAGCTTGCTAGAGATCTTCAGGAAGATCCCCTAAGGAAATCAAAGAAAAATGATATTCAGTGTCACGAACATATTTCTGCCTGTCTGGGTTAGCAGCCTCTGACTACATTTCTGACCCAAACTGCCCATGAAGCACTAGAAGCAGAGTGGGAAACTTCAACTGGAATACATCACAGCACACATTGTAGCAGAAGGCGGACTGCTGGCAGCAGTACAGCAGCGGGACACAGGGATAAGCATCATCAAAAGGCATTAAGTGTCCTCAGAGAAGAATTCATGAACTTAACGGCCTGTACCTCTATCACTTGATCCTATCAGGACAAATCTGTTTCTGAAGGAAGCTTGCTTGGTCTCTGCCTTCCTAGAAGCTGAATCCACAAAACCCTCAGTAAAACGATGGCTATTTCTAGTGAAGTAAGCATCTTTTGTTTCACTGATTTGCAGAGCAAAGAACTGCCAAGAAGACACAGAGGGGAAGGCAGTAAAGAGGTTATGAAAAGAAACGAAATACCATCCCCAAGCTGGATTTGGCTGGCTGAGTTAGCAGGGTGGGAACAGTAAGGGTACAATCAGAGAGAACGGGAAATCAGAAGGCATCTAAGTTGACGGAAGAAAGAAACAGAAATGGACTGCTCAGCCTTTCAGCCTACCGGTACTGCTGTCAAACACAGCTAACCCTTCCAAGGCTCCTGAGGGAAGTCAACAGCAACTCTGATGGTTGCTGTGTCATGACACGATAGATTCAGCTTCAGAATGAAAGGGGCCCTCAGCTGCCATGCAGCCAGTGCCCCAAACTCTGCATACTCACTCTTACAGTGAGTCTATGGTGACTGGGGATCCTAGGGAAACCTAGGATTTAAATGTAAAGAAGAGATTGTCTATGGCTATCTACAGTCACTTCTCTCTCACGTGTGCCATAGGACTCGGCTCACTGACCCAGTGAAAATTCATTGTGACAAGGAAGCAAAGCTTGGATTTTAGACTTTACCAGCAAGGCTCTGTGCTGCTTGCTTCATGAGCATCCCTCTCTGGCTCTGCTTCCGTGAACATTGAACATGCACAGACTCCCGGTGAGATGGCTGCAGAGACTGCGGCGTTACGGCCGGGCGTGCAGCGGCTCAAACGGCTCCAAGGACTTCAAATGCACATGGACACTCCAGAAAGTTGTGTCTTTCAAAAATGCAAATCCTTGTGAGATTTTTGAAAACCTCATTAAAAAGGATGAAACATTTAAATTTAACAATTCCCTCTGTTTTGAGTTTGTGGTTTTTTTTTCTTTCCTATTTTTCATTTTGTTCTTTTCGTTCAGTTTTAGGTTATTGTATGCTGCATAAGCATGTTTCAAACCATCAGCATCAGATTATTTTTTCTTTTCCTTCTGCTTTTTTGAAATCAATGTTTTGTGGAAGATCTTTTGAAGTAATTACATTTCTGTCCTCTGCCATTAGACCTTTTGTGTTGATTACTCTGATTGTCACACCTGTCTTCTTTCCTGTGTTTGGCTGTCATTCAGCTGTTCTTATTATTGTTCACTCTGACTGGTCACTATACTACCTGTCCATTTTCGTTTTGTATTTTTGGTAATTGGCCATTCCACACCCTAGTTCAACACTGACTGTGGGTCCTAAACTCTAATTCAGCTTAGGAGCACAAGCATAAATTCAAACATAAGCTTAAATGTGAAAAGCCTGGCCAGTCACCTAGCCCTGGAAACCTTGACCTGACAAGGAAGATTAGCACCACTGAAACAGAATCCTAAGCCAAGGACTCCTACTCACTCTGTCTTGCTGTGAACAGCTGCAATCAAAATTCTACCTCATCCTACCTATAAGAGTTTTAGCATGGGTAAGGCAAAACCTTTAGTCCAGGCAGATCTACATGCCCTTACCCAGCCCTAATTGTAATTTTCTGAGGTCTGAAGGACATAACATTGATTTTAGCCTGGGAACCTCTTCTGTAACAGATATTAAATGTCAACACAGCCCAGGGTCCCCTTTTTATCCCATATCCAATTGCAGCCTTAGTTTGGAAAGTCCTACAGAGAAAACCTACAGAAGACTTCTACAAAATGCACCTCTACCCCTCTCTTAGTTGAAATCTAGCTCTTGTCAGGTTCCTCTGCCGTTCAGAATTCTTACACTTATGCAATATCTATTTGAAATCCCTCTACTGGAGCAAAATTTCAGCTAAACATGAAACCAAAGCCTATTTATTTCTACGCAGTCAGGCTTTAGACATGATTACTTAAAGATTTAAATCCCCTTCTTACCATGTGCCCATTTTTCAGACTAATTCTTTCAAAGTTTAGTCAGAGTACTGATGCCAACCTCAGCCACAACCTTAGCATGTAATACAGCTACAGTTGCTGAATTTTATTTTTATCTAGGTCTAATGAGAAACCCTATTGTTACCCTTTAAATGTGCCCAACCATCAGCCCAAATATTCTACCCTTACACGCATACTTTGTACCTTAGTTGTTTTTTTATATCCCTCTTCCTGCCCCAGCAGTGAACAAAATGATTCAGCATTAGACCTCCGTGGACCTAGTTTATCAGAAAAAAAGCCACCTTGATCCAGCTTTCCAACATGGATCAAACTTCATGGCCTCATCTAAACCCAGTGCCATAATTTTCATGATTACAGTGTGTGCAAAGTAATGTGAGTCACACAGATATCCATTTGGATAAGGCCATAAAGACTTAGTTCTCTAAGCCCTGAATGTGCACATTTAACCTTCTGAAATCAGTTTATACAGACATTACTAGTTGTTGTTTCATGCTTGTGGATTTGAGGCTTGGCTCTTATTAAGAGTTGATTGATTAATTTCAACTCAACATTGCAGAAATCTCATTTAGCTAGGGGGACATTTCTGGAGTTTAATTTTCTAACTGAAAAACAACCATAAGAATACGTTAAAATTATCTAATTTTGAAACACTGAAGCTTTTAATGAGAATTTGCATTTGGACCTATTTCTAATTTGTTTTTTTAAAAGACTTGCAGTCACTGTGTCACTGAAATTAGACATGTGTATAACTCTTTCTCTATTTCTTATTATAGAATCTGAAGGAGATTGTCTTGTAGCCTGTTTGCAATTTACAACCTCTAAAAAGCATGAGAATTAAGACAGAGAATGTTAAAGACATTCCATAACAAGATCTAGAACATACCATGTATAGGTTGAGGTCCTAGACCTGTGCATAAATACGTAAGAGACAAATGGTAAACCAAGCAAAACTATTTGTTGTAGAAATATCTCATTATTAAAGGAAAAAAGACAGTTAATCACTTTGTTTCTTTTTCCCTGGGAAACTGCTCCATTAATGGAATTTCCCACAAAGAAAAATTAATACTTTATTAATATTTTATTTTAAATGAAATCAAATTAGGATCATTTGAAGGAAGTCATATAATTGCAATTTAATTTCTTTTCCATTTTTCCTTCTAATTTAATTCAATATGTGATAAAGAATGTGAAAATAGGAGGGGGCATCTTTTTTTTATCTACATTTCATAGTTGTGAGAAAAGAGTAGGCAGTATTAAATCTTTAGGGAAACTTTAAATCTTCAAAAAACAATGTGAAAACATGGAATGCTTGCACATACAAATCACAAATCAGCCTTTGAGGTGAAACAAAGCACACTGCAACATTCTTAAGATTTTTTTAAAAGAAGTGACAATTTTTATCTGGGTTTGAGAACATAAGAAGTTGCGAAAGAAAGTTTCCTCAATGAACGCACAAAGATGAAGAAATTGTATCGTCAGATGAAGCGTGAGAAGAGTTACTTTCCCTCCTCAACAAGTTACTGTTTTCCCCCTTTCATAGAAGTCCTGTAATGGTTCACTGGAGATGTTAAGAAGTCCAGGTAAGAAACACTTTTCTAGTATATGCCAGTTCATACATAACAAGCATTGTCAGAGACAAAATCTAATTTTTTGAATGTTTGATATTCTGAAGTAGGATTAAAAATCATCATCCTTTGTAAAAAACGTTTAAGTTTTATAATTATATTCTTAATATAAACATTACTCTTATATCTATTTGTTTTAAATTACAACTTATCCTGCATGTATTTGATATTTCTATAAATGATACATGCAGATGAACATGTATGTATATCTTATGAAATTATGGAAACAAATGGAATATTAAAATTACTATGAAATTACATGTGTTCAGACTACTTACACCTGCTCTCTGAAAAGGCCATATCAGATATATGGAGTAGACTAGTCAAGTGCTGTAGGCTTTATAGTTATGCAGCAAAACAAGTGACACAAAAAACAAGTATACTTTGAATGGTTTTACAATATCTGATATTGATGGTTTTGTTGATCCCACCTACTCCTCTCCAGAACTGGTTTGCTTTTGTACTCTGCTGATTCTACAGTTGATCAATACCATTCAGATTTTCTCAGCTGAGAGCTTCGCCTTTTCTTTGCTTCAAATGCCCTTCTGTACTGTACTGTGACTCTGCACATTTAAACAACCTCAATGCACGTTTGACAGCAATTCCTCTTTCAAGACGTACAAAAATGCTGAAGAACACTTACAGATGCCCATGAACAACATCCTTTACAGAAAGGTCACTTCATGTCCAAGAGAGATAGACTACTTTGTCCATCCGTACCCCTGAGATTATAGACAGAATACTGAGAGCTCTTGCGAAAAGCCTAGCTGCCTCAAAGAAAACTAACCAACGAACAAAAGACACAATACTTTGACTAGAAATAAATCTTGTCTAGCTGGAAAAATGTACCCACTGAGGGTAATTTCTTCTCAGGACAGACACCTAAACTAACTTCCAGACAATGAGCTGTCTCAGGAATCCCAGTCTTGGAGCAGTTCTGGCAGGGTAGTTGTGCTGTGGGTGTGAGGAGTATGAGATATGCTCTACAACAATTATTGCCTATTAATGTTGTTGAACTAAGAAACCAAAATCTAGCTCTTTCTCTTACATGCACAGCAGTGTCCTAGAGGTGGCTAACTAATTCTTGTATGATCCAAGAAATATCTGTACATGAAAGAGAAGCAAGGTCCATCCCTTACTTGGCTAATTAAGCAGAAAACCAGTATTAGCAGCTTTGAGAAAATCCAAGACAAATTTAAGCATCTGGTATTTTCCACTCATCACTTAACTTGGGCTTTCTTTGCATATGAGCTGTTTTTTGGCTGATTTCCACTACAAGCAAAAAGCTTGCATGATAGGAGAAGTCAAGAAGAGTCCTCACTTTCCCACCATCCTTCCTCACCCCTTTTCCAAAGAAAGAGGGATAAGGCCAGAGTAATCTTTCTGGGCATCCCAGACACAGCAGGATATGTGACTCTCTTCTAAAAAATTTGTAGCATATACAGTTGCAATATCTTTAATATATTTTTGCCTACACATCAAGTTACTTAGGGCTTCTTGATGTTCCTTTTGACAACTTCTTCTCTTGCCACCTTCTCTACTACAAAAGGCTGTTTTCATTGTCAGTCCTAGCTGCATTTGTGGAAAAAAATAGCCAAGGCAAGACTTCCAACAAATCAGCCAAATAAAAAACAATTTGAACTCTCTTCCTCCTCAAATATTTTCACATATCCACATTCTGTAAAAACTCTATGTTCCCACATTTGCCAGGGCTTGCAATCATTACTGAAAAAAGATGGTGCTTGAAAAACATTCAGTCTCTTAACTGAGCTTATTTGACTACGCTTTATCAGGAATACAAAATAATTAACTCCTGTTTCTTGCACATGATGAATATAGGTCTTGCACACATTCCCGCTAAACAGTTCCAGTTTTGATTCAAACAAGACTACAGAAATATGTAGTTTGGGGTCTCATGTATAGCAGCAGAAAAAGAAATCACAGCAATATAAATTACAATGTGATCTCCAACATCGACAGTTTAATAGGCCATGATTTAGCAAAGCGTTTAAGCAAATGTTAAAATCCCATTGATTTAAGTGGGATTTAAGTACATATTAAGTACTTAGTTGAATTGGGGCCATACTGTGAAGGGATTCTTAGAACAAGGAAGGCACAGTAGGCTTTGGAAATCTTTATTTACAGCTCAGATGTTTAACTTAGCAAATTTGGCTTAGGAACCTGTATAATGCAAAAGGAGCCAAGGACAGACTGCAAGAACATTTGGCTGCCCAGGGTCACTTCAGGATAACGCAACATACCAATATGGGATGGATCTAGTTTCTAAAATACCTTTATCTTGTAATTTACCACATGTAATTTATAATTATAGGTGGTTCGCTTTAATGCGTCATTCAGCACTTCACTGTACATACAGATTTCTGATGCTGCCAAATTTCTTGTGCTCTCATTTATTCCTGTCCCATTCTTCCCTCCCACTTTTAATCCCAACCTTCTGGTTTCAGGGTGAGGAGGAGGCATATGACATTTGCTGTTTGTCAGTCAACTCTCACTGCATAACTAGAAACAAAAAAAGAGCTGAGCAACAAGCACATTATCCTGGAACATGAAGACATGGTTCTCCAAGAGGGGATCAAACCAGATATTTCAGTTAAAGGAGTTCTGTTAAAATTATATAATTTCTCTCGTAGGTGTCCTGGAGTGATATCAAAATTATGTTTAGTCTATATGTACTTTCCTAAGTATTGTAGCTGTCACAAACTATTATACTGCCTATAGGATGACTTTTAATTATTTCCCTAGATTTTCTTCTTGACTCCAGATATTATATAAGCTATCTAACTGTACTGACACTATTACAGATGGCTGAACTATTTCTGTTTATTTTGCAGAGTAGGAGTTAGCTTTGGGGCACATTAATAATTCTTCTTGTCGGCTCTTCTTTTTGGGAATAAGTCTGTTTCCGGAGAGGCCTGGGAAGCTTGGTTTTCTAGGTCTAAGAATAACCCAACAGGAAACAGAACATTATATCACGTCCAAGCACTGCCATTTGTAGTGAAATGAAGACTCAAGTTTTTATGAAATCACCTAATCACATTTAAAAATAGATTACTTTAGAGAGAAGTTCTTATTTAACAATATGCTTTGAGACTTAATTAGAAACCCCTTTTTTGCTACCGTCTTCATGGCAGGTCCAGATTAAATCGTGACCAAATTTTGGACATCTGAAAAAAGGTCCTTGATTTAATTGCTTAGGCTTATTTCTAATAAACATGTAGCTACATAGATAATTCCTTAGAAATCAATAATATCCAGAATTCCCATAAACAAATAATAAGGATTATTTTCATAGACTCATAGGTTGGAAAACACCTCTAAGATCATCAAGTCGAACCACCCGCCCAACAACACCATGCCTACTAAACCATGTCCTGAAGTGCCACATCTACACGTGTTTTGAACACCTCCAGGGACAGTGACTCAACCACCTCCCTGGACAGCCTATTCCAATGTCTGACCACTCTTTCAGTAAGGAAATTTTTCGTAATATCTAATCTAAAACTCCCCTGATGCAACTTCAGGCCATTACCGCTCATCCTATCACTAGTTACCCGGGAGAAGAGACCAACACCTGCCTCACTACAACCTCCTTTCAGGTAGTTGTAGAGAGCAATAAGGTCCCCCCTCAGCCTCCTCTTCTCCAGACTGAACAGCCCCAGTTCCCTCAGCCGCTCCTC
>Ga0065711_1035499_pt1 | contig 22236 bp, 10 predicted proteins | sample Hoacrofraction12_FD_59098 | JGI IMG/M metagenome (GOLD analysis project Ga0065711, IMG submission 59098) | Hoatzin crop microbial communities from Cojedes, Venezuela - Epithelial fraction 12 v2 (version 2) | ecosystem: Host-associated > Birds > Digestive system > Esophagus > Crop | place... | reverse complement strand
TTTCCCTCTGTTTGCTGTTCTGTTAAACTGCCCTTATCCCGACCCACCAGTTTCTGCCTCTTTCTTTTCATTCTCCTCCGCACGCTGGCGGGGGGAGGGGCAGCCGCGTGGCGCTTTTGTTGCCGGCGGCAGCCGAAACCAAGACAAGGCTGTTCTCTTTTGTGATTCTGAAGAGATGGGACAAATTTGTTAGTGATTTTAAAAGTGCCTTAGGCACTGATTAAAGACAGCTTAAAATGGGATAGAAAGATAAGAGGAGACATTGTATGTTACGGCAACACTGGTTATTGTATTCCTGTATCAGTGCCATTGATGCATTTGCACTCCTTTGCGGGATTCTTTCAAAGGATTTGGGGCGGAACTAAAAGATGGAAGATACATTGCATGGAAAATGGCATTAAACAAGTAGATGGGAAACACAAATGTAGAAATGTCAGTGGAAAGACTAGATATGAATACCTTCCAACACACATCTTGGTGATAACTCACGTGCTTTGGCATGAAAATGCATTTGCTGGGAAATAACAGTAAGGAAGACAAAACTGACTGCATGGCTAAGGATGTAGAATGCATCCTTGGTAATGGTAATGTTTCAAATTCATTCAAAGTAGGTAATACAAGAACGTAAATTGCTGGATAGTAGCAGCTCATTTTCAGTGAAAATTATTTAGAAAGTAATTAATTTCAAAGAATAATAGATCTGATCTCCCCTTTTATAAGGCCAAACTTCTGGGGTTTGTGTGAATTCTTACAGTCTGTTGTATAATCTTTCCTAATACATGAGCTCTGGCTTAGAAGTCACCAGAAACAAGAGCAGAAGTATACCAATAAATAGTCTGGCAGGTGTGCGCAAAGGTAGCGAACAATGTTTGTATGGGCTATGCAGATGTTCCACATTTGGGACAATTGTGTTTGGCTCACTCAGATTGAGCCAAAGCAGTTTTTCTGTAATACTAAAATTGTAATCAGGTTTAAGCAGAAGTGTGCCAGCGCATCTTTAAGTAGTGTGAGGATTTACTGATCCTGAAGACTTAGTGCTCTGATGCATAATAACTAATAGTTAGAAATGATGATGGGTTGAAGTTAAAAGCGTGGGCAATGATCTTGCAAGTTTCTGGCTACTGGTGGATCTTTCTGTGACTACCGAACCTAGTAAGTCTGTATAAATGAAGTAGAATAGCAAGTCTTATATAGACAAACAATTCAGGCTCTTAAGGAGTTGTAATACCTTCCTATTCCTATCAAGAACTAGAAAATGGTGAGATGAATCCAAGAGACATCTTGTTTCATCTGTCTGAATGGCATATCCAGCTGATTTGTCTGTTGCAGATTTCCTTATCTTGCCAAAGGTGACAATTATTAAGTCATGAAGCATGTACTGAAAGCCTTTGGATTTGGCACATTTTGGGTCAGACTGCACACTGAACATCCAACTATAGAATAATTCTAAACAGGTTTTTTTTTCTTTACGCTTCTTTCAGATGTAAACATAATCACATTTTATTTGTATATTCTCTTCCAAGGTCTCTTTCAAAAACTGAGTCTCTGTTTCTGCCTCTGGAACATTGTAAAATCTATTGCCTTTGTATGTGTGTTGATAAGATTATTGCGATGCTCTTCCTTCTCCAATATATTTCAAAGTCACTCACTGTTTCTACCTGACAGCTTGATGTATTTTTGTATGTTACTTGATTAATTGCTTAAAGTGTTTGCAGAAGTCAGGAAATGGAGCATCGTGGTCAGTGCTCGTGATTTCATTGCAATGGTTGTGAAGTCATGTAATTAGATGAGTTTCTGCTATTATGTTTTTAGCCCTTGCAGCTATAAAGAAAAGGCAGGAAATATGATTCAGAAGACTGACAGAAATAGAAGGCATTAGGAAGACTCAAAATACACACACACGTCATGATTTTAAGACAGTCACCATTTCTTAGGGTCTAGCTTGTAATTTATAAGTCGGAGAGTAGGCAGTGTTGCTGAAGATAAAAATATAAGTCTGACACAGGTGGTGGTTTGACTCCTCGTGTGCATTAGGGTTAGTGTTACCAAATATATTTATCCAATGGAGTGCTAGTATATTAAAAGATCTAGTAAATGTAATGGTATTGACGTTTTTTGAAAATAAACTTCACTCGTGGCTATTTTTTAAAGATTAGTTGGTCTCAAGGCAGAAAAAATAAAAGAGAGAGTTAAGAGAAAAAAAAAAAAAAAGTAGCGAAAACCCTGCCCTTGAAAATAAGAAAGTGAGCTATGTTATCTTTTGGTGTTACTCTTTTCACAATAAGTGCATGTTGTCCTCTTGATTGACAAAGTTTTTGTGTTTCGCTTGGAGTGTATCTGTTCATTAGTGTCTCCAGACAGAGGTAGTTTAGCTTTTAATTAAAATACCATTTTCAGGTTTTTTAGTGTGTTAATGAGACAGCAAAAATGAATTCATTGAAAGAGGAACAGATATCTAAGCCTTACAGCAGTGAAAGTTAGAGCCTCATTAGTAGCTAATTATGCAGAACATAGTATATAAATAGAGCTGTTATGGCATGAAAAATAAGCCTCAGTGCATTACCTAATGACATAAAATGTTTACGGTCTGTTCAGAGTATGGTATAATGTCTTACTGAAGTAATTAATAGCATATTTAACAGTGACACAACTGGAATCACAATTGCTTTGCTGGTACACTTTGAGGACAAGGGGATGTATAAGTCTTTGTGGAAACATTATTTGTCCACCAATAAATATGAGAGTATCAGAAAATAGAGGAGGAACTCATGATTTATACATTAGGTGTGATAATGTCTCTTTCTGTCAAGGGCAGACTACACTGCACTTTATTTTCAGGTTTTCCAAAAGTGACCAGTGAGATGCCAGAAGTCCAAACTGACACTTCCAAAAAGGGCTGGATCCCTGAGAGAACCAAGCCCATCTTCTGATAACTAAGAAGGTGGAAAGTATTTAGGAAATCGTGCTTTTTGATATAACAATGGCAAGCAAGATCAACAATACACACAAGGTGAAAATGGAATTTTTTGTTTGACTGTAAGGGTCCACGTAATCAGACAGACATACTCAAAATAATACATTAATAGCAAGTTAAATAATGTTTTTAATGAACTAAATCAGAAACATTATTTTTTGCTCTGCCTAAACGAGAACTGCATATTTAGTTTAACAAATAATAATAATAATTATTATTATTAATAATAATAAGCAGTATTATGGTTCTGTAAGATGGTGCTTCATGCTAAGAGTAAAGCTGTAAATGGCAATAACTAACCACAGCTACTTAGCTGCACTATGGTGAAAAACAGGCTCGGTACACAGCAGTAGTGGTAGACGAATGACCAAAGGAGAATATTAAATTTGGGGAAACATACTGGCTATGGAGCCTGTCTAGCACGTCAGAGGTAATTTGGATAGAAGTAGAAAAAATATTGTGAAAAGCTGGAGAGAGTGAGAAGGCAGATGAGGAGATGTTTATGCAAATAAGAAAGGCCTGTAAAATGATCTGAGCATTAGTCATGATGATTCCAATTACTGTTGTATTGACTAGGAACCACAGAGCCACAGATTCAATTAGATGTTTAAAAATACAAAAAGCTATTTCCTTGCTCAATTTGTGCAGCAGTCAACAAGTTTAGAGTTTGTTCTGGAAAATTATTTTGGTACAATGACCAAGTTAGGGCCTGATTAATGTTTAAATGGGTGTAGGTGAATTGAAATTACTTTGCTATGAATTCAGTGTTTTATTTTTTAGCCGTGATGCTTAGTGAAATAACATAGAATTATGGAAAACATGATTCTTCTGTGCTTCTGTTGCATGTATTAGTGACATTATCAGCTATAGTGGGAATAAGAGTTAATGACCTGCAAGTTTGTGTTATGGCAGGTAGGAAAAGAAGCTACTTATTAATTGTGGTGGGGTTTTTTTGTTCATTAGAGAAAATAATTTTATATTGATAAAAGAAATCTAGGTAGGCCAGAGCTGAAAGCCTGAGAAATCTGTTACACATATAATGGGTAAGGTGAAATAAATGTCAATGCCAACATTGCTGAGAACCCAGCAATTTGCCCGATTCCTAACTGACAAAGACATTTGTGGTTGTGCGTTCGTCATTTTTGCTGACCACTGAGTCCAAATTTTTTTATTACTGTGGTCAGTGTGAATGCCAAGTTCCAGTTGTGGTGGTGTTCTCTCCAAGTAATGAACAGAATTAGTACAAATTTGTTGAAGAATCTTAAAGTTTGTAATTAATTACATATGACACACAAAGATGGTTGATTATATATGACATATACGCCTATAAATCTTTAGCACTTTTCCATAACAGGTTTTCTGTGTTGGTAACACTAAAAGATGTATTTTGCAAAATACTTTGATACTTTGCCTAAGGACTTGCTTCTTAGTATAAGACTATGGAGAGAAGTTATTTTGACTGCCTGTGGGTCTAGGGCAGACTAGCTCACCTTTTATGACTGCCCGTGGTCACACTGTTGCCTCCAGTAAGGTAGGGCAGTTTATCTTTGTAGATAAATAAATAGCTTTTCATATACTGTGGAGAAAGTATATGTCTGTAATAAGGTGAACAGTTCATGCACTAGAAGTCTAGAATTTTAGTCCAACTTGAAGTAACTTTTTTGTGTAGCCACAATCATAGTGTGTTTCAGATGTGCTTGGAGTGTGCCAGTGAAGAGATTATGCATTTGTTTGCCAGAAGTGATTTGATTGCCTTTAGGTTAATGTCTGGATGCACGATCTTTGGCTGAGCAAAACAGTATATAACAGTAGATTCAGATTCCTTGTAAAATCCTCAGATTTGCTGTGTTAAATAATTGAAATGTCTGTGTGGATATTCTTCAATAGAGAACTGTAAACCTTGTCATCAGCTCAGCTCAGTCACCAGCATACAGCAATCCAGCTTGTCTGGTGACTCTGAAATTCAGTAGTTCATTACTATTTTCAGCTAAGCATTTTCAAATACTTTGTGTTAAGGGGTGCAGCTTTATTACGCAGATGCCTGCCTGTCTCTGCTTAGTACAGGAGGAAAGTAGCAAGGCTGGTGCCGAAGATACTTTCCTGTTCTGCTTTGCCTGTCTCAGAAAGGCGAGTGTGTGTTGGTCTGCAGGTCGTCCATCCTGAATCCAGCTCTTCATTTAACATTGGTCACCATCTTCAGGCCAGTCTAGAATTCTCTTTGGCAGATGCTGTGCACCAGGTAGGCAGACCCTGCCCAATTTGTTGTTCATGGTGTTGATGTCAAAGCTGCTTAGGCTTCCGTTCACAGCCATCTCCCATCTTCTGCATCTGTCTCCTATCTCTACAACATGCTGCATTCTCACCCATCCTCTGCTTCTCAGACCTGGCCAAAATGCAGTATTTGTGTTTTGCAGGGAGTTTCTGTTGTTGTTGTTGTTTGCATGAATTGGGGAGAAATGAAATTTGAATAAATTAGTTTTGCAAATGTGAGGTGGAGGTGGGGGAGGGATTCAGAAATAGCCACTGCTGAAGAGCAGATGAAGGTTGCCCAGAAATCCTGGCTTTAATGACTCTCTTTAAACTATGGCTACAGGAAGCAAGGGTCCATGTCCATGAAGGGATCCTACCTGAACATTTTTCTGGATTTTGAAAAAGTTTGTATTTCATATTAATAATCAGGAGGATAAGCAGGTGACTCAGAAACTTTACAGATGGAAAAATATTTCTTACAGTGTTACAGATGGTTTCTTAATTTTTAGAACCCTGGGATCACATTTGTACTGTATTAACATGACTTGGAAAATGTTATTAGAAATGGAACTGTTAAAGTAGAGGAATAGCAAGTGCAGATGAATTTAAGAAATGGGTCAGGGCTTTGTATGATTTTTAGGTTACTAGCTGATTGTGTAGCACAATATATGGGAAAGAAGAATTAAAATGTCCTGTCTGTTTTGTGGAGAAAGCAGGTGAGGGATGGAGCATTTAATGTTCTTAGAATATAAAGTAAAACTGTGCCCAGTGGAAAATTTTTCAACAAAGAGTAGAGAACCCTGTATGGATGGATACAAGTCAAATGGAAGTAAAGAAACTAAGAGTAGTGGATAGAAGGGGCCCAGGGGTCCTTCTGTTACTAGGGTATCTGTAATCCCTGTCAAAATCTGTACACAGAACTTCTTAGATAATAAAATACCACTTCAAAGCTAACCAGCACAAGCCTTCACATTAGATCTCATCAGAGGGACTTGTGTAAACAGATGTTCTTTGGCTAAATTAATCCTTAGAATATTAATTAGTTCATTTTCTTTTTATTTTTTTTTAAACTTGTGCTTTATTTGTTCCTTTGTCTTACAAATTTTCCCTAATGGATCCGCTGTTTTCATGTTGTATTTTTTTTTTTTTAACTTGCACCCAGCAATTATATTTTAATAGAGCCCAGGCACATGGTCCGTGAAGCATGCGTATTCAGAGTAATGAATATTACCAATAGTTTAAAGGGAGAGATGGTAATGGGAAATCACATGGCTTGAGACAGACTGACCCTGTAAGAGAAGGTGTGCACAGGAAAGACATTCAGCAAGCATGAAAAGATGAAGTAACATCCTCCACATGATGGCAGTGCAGACTCTGTATGTTGGGCATCTCCAGGGCACACTGAGTTCTCCCAAAATGTGTGGGAAATGGTGCCTCTACTATGTTAGAGGAGCCAGTCTCGTTAAAAAAGACTTCACCCATTGTCTGGTACACGTTTCTGGCCTCTTTTCTCAAGGGGATGATGCTTATAAAACTGTGCTCTTGCTGGTTTGTTTGTACCAGAGACCCTTTCTCTCCCGCCTTCACTTTAACTTAGCAGATAATTTTAACCAAGTTAAGAGAAGACAGCTATCCTGTGCATTTCATGAAAATCAGTGACTGAGAAGTGGAGGGAAAGCCAAAATAACACTCTCACTGAAAGGAGCCACAGTACAATTCAAAGGCCGCCTTTTCCAAGGGGCACTTGCCAGCCCCATCAGCCAGCATTTCTCTGCTGCCTCAAGTCGCTCAAACCAGTAAAGGATGTGGACAGCAGCTGGAGGTGACTGGAGATGGGAAAGAGCCATGGAGGTGTCTCCCTCACCATGGGGAGATGCAGGGAGTGTATGAGGAAGGAGAATTAGGGAATACTGCAGTGGGAGAAAAACGTCCCAGGAGAAAAGGGGCAGGTGAAACTTGTGCTGTTGGGGAATATTGTGTACAGGGTTCATTATCTGGATAGCTGTGCTCCATCAAATTTTAGACTAAAAGAGCGAATGATACTTTTGCTCTTAAAATTTTTGTGTTTTCATCTCCTGCACTAGACAGACTGTTCTTCTGAAATACATTTTCTGGTTTGCGGTGTGTGTAACAAACTCTATGTTACTGTTTGTATGGCTGTGCTATACCACGGGGAGACAGAGGAGCAGAGCTATGCAAGTAAGAATTTGTTCCTTGTTTATGCCTTTCTTCATTAGGGCTTCTTGCTGCCTGGACATGAGACAGGGCTTCAGGATTAGAGCGGGCTGGAAAACTTCACTGAATCATATATGCCAAGAACAGCTTATGAGCACAAATAGCAATATTTTCTTGAAAGTGTTCACTTTTGCTAACTTCTTATTGAAAATCTCCTCCTCATGATTTTTTTGAAAAATGGCTACTTTCTTCTTTACTTACCCACACAGCCTCTGGCTTTCCTCTGAGCCAAAAACTCTTTGAACTTGGGAGCCAGAGGTACAATTCTGAGCGACACCTAAAGAGCTGAAGTCCTTCTCATTAAAGTTCCACAGAGTAGTGTGCGCAGTCTGTGTAAGGTGTATTAATCTTTTAAACTGAATTGTGATAGTTTGTGTTTTAATTTTATAATTAGTAACAAAGAAACAGTAATAGTAGTAATCAAGTGATAATTAGCAATAAAACATGCTGTTCAATAATTAATGTCAATGAAACACATCAAAATGATGTCTCATTCAGTCAGTGTCGCAAGGGCTGCCACAGTCCCTCATTCCACCTGAAACAGGGTTTCCTTGTCAGCTGTGCAGTACGTGATGTAAAAAGTCAGCAGAAGAAAGTAAGGGCGTCTGATATTTTCTTTTGTTCCCCACTACTGGTAAAGTGAAATATCCTCACAATTCCTAATTATGTAAGGGGTGGAAAGAACATTTTGTGATTATATTTCCTAGACCTGGCTTGCCTTACAGAATACGAGAATCCCTCTGAAGCCATTAGATTTGTATTATCAAATATGTACAGTTAAACTATTTTACTGCTATTTAAATTTGATGCTTTAGAAACCCTTTAATATCAATTTCTGCTGAAGTTTTGGTATTTTTCTGATTTCATTATAAAATAAATAATCTGTATAATATTGTGGCTATTAATGTAAATTAAAGTAAATTACTTCATGAATCGGATCAATGATGGAATCAGCTAGTGGAAAAAAGCTCTGGTAGATTAATCTTGATTATATAATTTATGGATCAGAACAGTTTGAGAGATTGTAATGTAGTGGGGCAAACCTGGTCTTTATTTTTATAGCTACATTTAATTGAAAATCCTACCTAAGTAGTAATTCAAAGACTTCTTTTTTTATATTTCTTTATTAATTCATATATTTATTAAGAAAAATACACTTCTGTTATATGGCTATGAAAAGTATTGAATTAATTCTAGATGAATCTTTAGTAAAGACGAAAAAATTATGTTTCTGGAAGAATGGTGTGCAGTTTAGCTTGGTGTGTTGCTTTTAAATGGTTCCTGATGCAGCAACCAAACTGGATATTCTTGCAAAGACAGATACAGGCAATTATCTTTCTTCAGCAGCGTGCATGGAATATCTCCTATTTATTTTTTTAGTATCACATGTAAGTGATTCAAAAAATAGTCGTAAAGCAGATCAAAGAGAAGTGTTAAGTTGTGTAAAGTACTTCAGTATTGTTAGTATTAGGGATTATTTCTACTTTTTTATTTACTTTTCATATAGGAAACTTTCAGCTTGGTAAAAACTAAGCATTTCTTACGGAATAACACAAAGAAACTGTTGTGAAGCCTCCATATATGTGGAAAATTGCCTAAAAACTATTCTTTCTTTTCAGTTTTCTCTGCTGCCTCAGAGACTTTGTGCCTTTCTTGGACTCATTTTAATTTTGGTGGTGAGATATCTAAACGTGTTCCACTTTTGAGTCTTGTAGAACAACTGGCTGTAATAATAAGAATTTCCAAAGACTTTCTTCTGAATTGGAGAGAATATTTCAGAAGGCGAAACCAGAAAGTAGTGCTTGCTGAGTGTTGCTTGCAAAAAATGGTGATGTCCAAATAGTGTTATGAGAACAGAGGGGTTACCATGCAAAAGCACTGCTCGGAGAGCTGTATGCCAGCTCTATGCCAACAGCCAGTGTTTTCTGCTGAATGCCATTGCACCACTGCTCTTTTAGGTAAGCACTGTATTCTGAGCACAGAGTTGAGTTCAGCAGGATCAATTGTTTCTCACAGAGGTGGACTAGGCTCATTTGCTTTCAGTGAGGCTGCTGCTTTCACCCCTGTTGAGTTCACAGCAAACAGTGCGGTTCAGACTGGTTTGGAAACATCTGGCCTCTGCCTCACAAAGAAAACGCTTTCACAGCTCAGCTGGTTGAAAGTAACCTTCTGCAGTGCAAATCAGTGTGGTGGAGCCTAGCCAAAAACTAGGGCAGCCCTGGAGCTGGGTAGCTGATTTCTCCTCCTCTATGCAAGCAGTGCCTCCTCTGCCATCAAGGGAGGTGCGGAGCAGAGAACTGACCTCCTCAGCTCTGCCAAAGCCAGACCAATGTCCATTCCCTCTGCCTTTGAAACGCATGAGAACTGCAATCAGTCCAGCTGAGGACAGTCTTCCATGTCTAACATTTCAGAAAGAAGGAAATAAATATTTCTTTCGTATCTGATCTGCTAGGCAAAATACTGCAGAGCATGAGGAGAGGCTGGAATTTCATTCCCAGCCCATCAAATAATGACTTAGTGCCTTGACACACAATGATGAAGATTGCTTGCAACTGTCTCACCACTGGAGTACTAGTTGGAATTTTCATTCCATAAATGTCGTCATCTTTTGGAAGTGGAAGTATTGCTAAGTGGTGATAATAATTGCCTGAAGACACAAAACACTGTGGAAAATAAACATTCTGTTACATTTGCATTACTTCATGTAGTTTACCTGTTGAAATGTCCCTGTCCTTTCCCAGTTGGTTCTTCCTATGCCAGTCTCTTCAAGGTCTGTCCTAATCAATTTATTCCCCATCTCTGTATCTTTTCTCTTTTAGAAACTATATGCCCATAGACTACTGTAGAAAAAGCTCAGACAGATGTGGAAAATAGAATTATGTTCCTAATGCAATGAACAAAACTGAATTCAGTTCTCATGAGCAGCCACAATTAATTTACAACTTCTTTTTTGTTATTGATACAAACAAACATGCTCTTAGCTCATGACCAAAGCTTTGAGCAAGTGATCTGTAACCACTGGTGATTCAATTGGTTTTAATGTCTGTTGTATGTGTGTGAAAAGTTTACCCTACTTGTTTTCTTTTGTTATGAATTCTTTTTGTGCAACTACCATTATATGAAATCTATTGGTGTCTCTACCAGGTGGAGTGCTTTTTTTTTTAAAAAAAATCTTTTTTCTCAACTTTTTCAGAGCCCTAAAGTTTTTACTAGCCTGACTAATGTATCTGAGGCATTTATTGAGTCATGATTGGGAATATCTTTCAAATTATTCATTAACAGATCAAATGATCTTCATCACTGTACTAACCCTCATGAACAATCATAGCATTACTTTCAACAGATCTTAAATTTGTATGTTCTTCCCTCCTTCATTTTTTTCTTCTTGTTTTGTTGTTGCGTGTATGAAAATACTTCTCTTTCTTCATGGTGACTCAGGGACACCAGCGGAGTTATGACAACTGCATATCTCACCTGCATTTGGAGCTCGGTTTCTGTATAGATCTGAGTCACTTCAGATAAATGTTTTTTACAGACTTGGCTTTGACAATAATGAGGTGCTGAATTGCTCCTTTGAGGTGAAGGTTATCACAGAGAAGTCAGGTGTGTCACAGCTTCTTGTACTAAGAGGAAGGTTATCAGCAGCACCAGTATAAAGGTAGTCCATTTTCTGCATTTTCTGGCTAGAATATAGTTAGGATTGCCAGCATTCTCTTCATCTTCACTGTCCCTGGGTGAGTTGCACAAAAAAATAGTACGGTGGGAGAGTAATATAAAAACTAGTCCAATGTTGTAGTCACAGTTAGACATAAGTAAATCCTATTAATTCAATGACAAGGTTTTTTTGCCTCAGTGAGAGTATTTGGTTGATGTTTTTAGAAATTAATCCTGATTAGACTCTCATAGCTGGCCTTTCAAATCCTCATCCAAGGAGCAGAATGATATTTGTTAGACCATTAGTTAAACATGGTGGTTACGATTAGATAAAGTTGATGCAATAAATTAGAAACAACTAAAAGACAGCCCAAGAGATTATAAAAAAACCAGAGCGCGCTAAAATTCATGTATCAATACAAAGGTAAGCTTGTTGACTTTGGGGATTATAGCACATCATTCAGAAAGCTTTCAAAACTACAGAACAGTTTTGGAAATCTTTTGGAAATTAAATGTTTCTTGATTCTGTTCAATTTCCCCATTTATTATTAAAATAAACAAAATACAGTTTATTTGTCTCAGAATACTCGTATTCCTATCACTTTTTCCTTCCTCTCTGAAACAATATAAAATGTAACAGTAGGTGAAGCAAAGAATATTGTGAGGTTTGTATTATGTTTTGCTATTTGTAAGGAAGAAAGGATGATTCTTTTCATAATTAGAGACTTTGTTACTATTTTTAAATCTTGCGGTATTTATTCCTGTTGCTGTCATCTGAAATAATGCTGTCTTTTTCACAGTTCCAGCAACAACATAGCAAATGTTTTTATTGCCTTCCAGTCCTTGTCTGACCTTTGCAAATGAGCATTTGGGAACCATGCATCGATCTGTCTGTGGCATACTTTTGAGTATTAGCACAAGTTCAGAAGAGAAGGAGATTTTCTGAGTCTGAAATTAGTATTGAAGGGGAAGGCTGGGCTTATCCAGAGTGGGTTTGGGTGTATGTTAGTCTCACAGCTGAGCAGAGTGTTTTGGTGATTGTTTTTTGGTTGGGAATACTTCACTTGTTTATATGGATGTTTCCTTATTTTCTTAATGTGTGGCATCATACCTGTTTCTGTGTGAATTCCAACATAAAATGAATATTTGAAAAACAACACAGTGTTTGTAAGGAATTATATCATTTTCTTCTGCATAGGTGTGATCCTTTGTGAATCTGAGCTCTTCCTTGTTTTATAACAGCAGCACTTTCCTTAATGATTCAGGAAACAAGTAAAAATAGTATTTCAAAGATAACACTGCGATGCACTGAAACAGGGAAACAGTGGTCTGAATCTGCACTACTACCAGCGTGCTACTGCGTAATGTAAAAGAGAAATTAAAATTCCCTAAAATTGTTTGACGTGAAATTTCACAATTCTGAAGTCAAATCTGTGAAGCTTTTTTTTTTCCCTCTGAAATTCCACTTAGTTTCCACAAGTATCTGGTTTTGTTACCATGGAGCAGAAACAATGTCAAATTTTTAAATTTCAGATGAAATCAAATTCTGACTTGGAACAAACACCACTTATAGCTAAGAACTAGAGGAAATCGTTCAGGCTGGGGAACTTTGTGATTTTTTTTTTTTAACACAGCAAGTATTTAAAATGTATCCCCTGACACTAGCAATAAATACCACTGTATCATGTATGAGACAAGGTACCAGGGAGTAATAGTAAATCTAATAGATGATAGATCTCTGTATCTCTCTCAGAGAGTTTCCATTTTCAAAATTGAAATGACAGAACTTTATGTGATAAACTACAGTGATTTTCCTTAATCTGTAAGGAAGATAAAATTCCAGGAAAGTTGCTTTTCGAGAGTAGCAAAATATTTTTAGGAGCATTTTTTTTTTAAGTAAATAATGCTTAGTGGCATTATTTAACATAGCACTAAAGGGAAGCTTACAATTGCTTGAGGACTCTCAGGTGAGATGATGAGGTCTGCTGGACACCACAGCAACATAGGTAGAATTGTGTGCAGTCCAGAATGGATGATAATGCAGAATTTAAAGTGGGAGGGCAAGAAGAGAATAAATAAGAGGTTCTTTACTTTTATAAAAAGAAGTACAACTAGAAGCAAAGCTAACTGTAGAGAAAAGAAGATATATGTAAGTACATTAATAAACTTGCTAAGAGTTTCTTCATTTTTTAAATATCCATTACACTTTCCATGTTCAGCAGAGAAAGATCTGGAAAACAAAGTACATGATCCCAAGTGACAGGAACCATAATGACAGCCTGACTTGTGCAAGGAAGAAGTGAAGGGAACAGAACTGCAACCATTTTCATTTCCTCTGGAGGAGATTAATCATGCCGCCTGAAATATCAAAGAGTAAAGTAATAACTTGTATAAAGGATTTATACAGTGTTCATTGAGTGTAATAATGTAAGCCAAACAAGCTAATCTATTACAGCACCGTGATCATTCCTACTAGTAACCCCAGATGAGAGGGAAGGCTTGCCACATGCTGCAGTCTGCAACTGTTTGCCAGTTGGAAAATGCTTTTACTCCAACCCAGCAGCTTCTGTCTCCTGTACAGGAAGCTGTGACAAATGTATGAGAGACTTTGTGACATACATAGAAGTGACTTCATCTGCTTTATGAGCCATATACAATATGATTAAATGTGCTGTCCGCTAAATGGGAGCAGCATCAGGATTCCAGCCAAAGAGTAATAGGATTAATCTCAAGAACATAAAACGTGGTATTTTAGTGAATTGTGAATCCTCCCTCTCAAACAATTGTAACAAGTGTGCAGCTTTTACTTGCTCCCAGCATATCTACTTAGGCTACTCTTGCAAATATTTGATTGATTCCTATATTTCTAAAATAAATGAGTATATTTATTTCTGCTGGTTGGGTCACCTACAAATAAATTGGCATGGCATACTTTCCAGTGAACTGCTTTAGCAAACATATCACCAAGTCAGACATTTTGTCAGGATTTTTGACTTTTATAAGCAAAAACAACAATGGGAAAAAGCCCTACAAAAACTGCAGTAGTGAGGTAGAAAGATCTGAGATAAAAAAGAGCTTTATTTCCTATTAAATCTACCTGGATGTTTTAATTACTAATTGTCATCTTTAGTTATTTAATTCTTGGGTGCTCTAGGAACATGAGAAGTGAGAATAGGAATGATAAATGGGTTTGTGAGAGAAATTACATGGAGCTGATTTCTTGTTTCATTTTCAGTAATGCACATCCAGGGAAAGTCCATGGATTCAAAAAAGACTTTGCCCAGCTAAGGGAATGGGAATCAGCTTGGAGAATTTAGAGAAATCCAAAGACTTTGCAGAAAAAGATGCTTCATAGTTGGTATGAAAAAGCTATGAAGATGAGTGCCTTGCTTAGTAAAAGAATCACATTTTATGGGATGTAGCATTCATTAGTAATAAATACACCCACTTTTTTAATATAAAACAGCTAAGCTATTTATCTAATCATTACTGGATTTAAATGTATTATGACGCAGTTAATAGTGTGTTTCTTGTAGTGATATATTATCTGAAGTAGTTTGGTTTTGTCTTTATTACAAATTCTGTCCTTTTTTCGAGTAAAATTGTTCTCCTAGTCCTTTTTGCTTCTTCTAAAATTGTGAGTTGATAATAGTGTTTAATGATACTGTAGATTACTTCTGTTTGCCTTAGAAATAAGGCTTGAAATAATTAATTTTAATGTGTACCAAGAACCCTCATTTGTGTTTAATTGTATCCAGGTTGCCCCTAAATATCCCTAAGTGTCATTTAAACAAGGAATTATAAACATATATATATGTATACTCACTACCACTATTCAGCCAGTAAACTTTATTCAGAAGAAACAAATACGTGTATGACAGGTTGGATTACAAAAGCATTCAAAGCCACTAATCCTGGTTCAGCTTTTTGTCCTTCATTTAAAATCAGATATATTGTGTCTGTCTTATTTTCTGAGTGGTTTACATTAATATGGAATGCTGGCTACATTATACAGACCTCCCTTCAGGGTTTGTGTTTATATTGTAAGCATAACTTCGTTCAAGCTTGTATTTATTGTGTTAGATTATATTTTATGTGTGCATAATACAGGAGAATGTGGACTATAATGTGACCCTTCTCCTTTTTATATTACAGCACATCAAATACTTTACCACTGTCTGCACAAAATGCACAAACACAGTAGCCTGGCATTTCTTTCAGCGTGGTTTTGTGGAACTTGGGGATTTTTCCACTGGAACAATATGGTTGAGATGCTGTAAGCTAGTATGGGTTAGGATGTCGTAACGCTTTATCACAGAAGGGATATGAATTTATCCCAGGTGGCATCCTTTGAATATGTGCTTAACATACACATGCCGATCCATTTTGGAGGCTGTAAGGTAGTTTCAGTAGGGAAGGCACAAAGCCACAATCAGGAAAGGCAGTGCTTTCAATCAAACCCTGCTTTTGCGAAGAGCTAACTGAAGGGTCCTTCTGCATTGCTGGATACCCTTAGTAAAATATGGTGTGTGTTTAAACTTTTTAACTTGTGACAAGTTCTACATCTAAAATGGAATGACAGCCAAACTCAGGCCAGCAAAATAGAGAAAACAAAACTGATAGTTTGCATTCATAGGTAAGCTATTCTATTGCTGATTATCCATGTACTGCCCTTATCCATGTAAGGGGAAAAAAGTAAATATTGATGTTCAGTTCAGAACATTGTTAAACCTTTTAAATAGTTTCCAGCCATAAATCATGTCTGTTGCAGTGTTCCCTGTAATATTGCAGAGAATGGACTGGAGAAATACTTTATCAGTTAAATATAGCTGTTGAAAGAGGTTGCTAAAGCATATAACAATGTAGCCACTGGGATCAATTTTTATCATGCGCCGTGATTCAAAGATATTCAATAAGTCATTAACAAGATTAATGAACTCTAATAATAAATGCAAGCTCCTATTCCATATTTTATTCAGCTCACTGTAGCTTAAAATTGCATTTTATTATTTTATTAGACATATTACTTAGTTTTTCTCAAATTGGCCATTTTATTTAAGTGAAAACATATTAAATAGATTTATTTCCACAGAGAAATAGGATTTTTAAAAAATATTGACTTTATGTAGTAAAGTACCTTTATAACATAAATAGGTATCTAATCAGTAGGCTCAAGTCTGCTCTGTTGCAGTAGCGTAAGGCTTAGAGTGAGGCTTTGAGACTGGGTCAGTGCATAATTGCACTACCTTACAAAAGTGCCTGAAGTACAAGGAGTGTTATATCCCAATCATTTATCACCTAGTGAAGATTATTTCTTTTGGTGACTTATATGTTGACGGAGCCCTGCTAAATCTCTATTTAATCATTCTCAGTCCTCCTGTTCAAGAGGAAAGTACTGCCCTTGCAGCAGCGGCTTCATTCATTCCCTTATGCAGACCTTTAGTAAAAGAGACTTGAAGCTTTTCACTCTGGTGAGAAGGGATCCGGATGCAAAAGCTGCTGCAGCCATTGAGCTACCCGAGTACAAAATACGAGAGACAGTAGCATGAGCAACAGCAGAATCTGGTTCAGGGGTCTTGTTTTTCTTGTTAATGTTTTAAATTATAGCCTATGAGACGAAATTACTGTAAAAGGATATTCATAGCAATACAGCGAAATGTGTTGTTCCACTATGGAGAGAACCAGCTTTCCACTGAAGGCAAACCAGCTTGATGAGACCTTCAGTACAACTTGTCTAGGTGATGCTATATGACTTATAGAGGCATATTTATTGCTCTTAGTAACAGTTGTGACATTTCTAAATTAATGGTTGGGAAGTGACTCAACAGAAGTCAATAACAGAATAACAGAAACAAGTTATTCTTTGCCAGTGACTAAGAGTGAAAGAGACTTAATAACCATCTTCCTGCATCTGTATTATCCCTGGCCTTATTAATTCACATCTAATCCATTTTTTAGAGTATTTCGTCTGGTCTAAATAATTCAAGTTTTGTGCAGCATCTGAGAAGCTGCCTCTCTTTCATGTCCTACTACTTAGTGCTCTTCCACTGCAAAATTTCTCTTAGGGATTTATTGTAGCCCTACTACTTTCACATACCTTTGTAGTATGCTGTCTCTGAAGGCTATAATTCTTTTAAAAAAACTTAGAATATCAAAGAAAAACTAGATATTAGTAACAAAAGTTTAGTGGGTATAGTGGCCATTCTTTCAAAGTGTTGTTTTCAATTAGTGTGTGTGCTGGGAATTTGTGACTCATCTTTCCATGGTCCACTGTGGTTGTTCTGAGCAAATTCACCGTAGAGAAAGTGGCCAGTGCCAAAACACAGTTAGTTACCACTTGTTTCTCTTTTTGTGCAAGTTTTGCTTAATTAATATCTACCTCGAGTCTTCTTTTATAAAGCTTTGCTCTGGAGACCAGATCTAAGATAGCGTATTTTTGTGATTTAGAAGTTAATTTAAAGGACATATAGAGTGTTACAGCATGCAGTAACAAAGCTTATTTTTGATTCATGTAAGTATTAGGTCCTGGATTGATTGGTTTAATAACATTTCTTAATAAAGAAAACTGAATGCATCTTATTCCTGTGGGCTCGTGGGACGGCAAGTAGGAAGTTTCAGTCTCTTTATAACTTGTTAACTTTGACTTCACAAAGGATATTAGAGTGCTAGGCTTTGCAATTATAGTTTTATACACACAGCCCTTATTTGAAAAGACATCTCCATTGCACTTGAAAATGAATATATTTACAGGATATAAGTGAGCTTTCAAATTGAGCTATCGAGTGCAATCTGGGTATTTATTTGAACACTCCATTTACATCAGTTCTTTTGTACTTCTAGTGCTTTGTCTATGGGTTTTGTGGTCCTGAGGCAGTACTTCAGGAAGGCAGTCTTACTGGGAGGAGATGATTAATAGCACACTTCAGTGATTTCCTCAGTTATGAGTAAAGTTAAATGTTTGCTTCTTAGTAAAAGCTCACCAAAAAATGTTTTTCTTTTCAACATACACTTGTGCTGTTCATCCCAATTCCGTTTTACTTTTTCACCTTACGTGGGGAAAGGGAGACTTGTTGCAGTGATTTAGATATTATGATAAGCCATCTCAGAAAGTGCTAATTTATTGTATTCTTCTCAGAAAACATCTAGAAAAGCCATAGGTTTATGAATTCTGGGAAGGTCTTTCAGCGGTGATAAATGTGGACAGTGATCTTCAAGCTAGAACTAATTTTGGATCTTGAACCTCATTCATTTTCAGGAGAAAATGTGCTTCCAAATGTAATGAGCTTCTGAAATCTCCTGTCTACTTGAAGTCTGGACTTGAGAGATACATGTATTTGATCTTACTGAGAAACTCCCAGACAAGTTTCTTACTGAGAAACAACTGTCCCTCTAAACTTAACAAATGCTATCTAATGTATTAGATAGAGGCCTGTGAGATATCAAGTGTGCACGATGAGGTACAAAAACATTTGTTTCCAAAAGTGTTGTCTTTTTACATTCTTAAAATGTATGTGAATGTGGAGGGCATCAGCTGCTTGCAGTATTTTGCAACGTCACCTCAAGCATCACATGCTGTGCATATTTACACACGAGGCTACAGATAGAAAATCTGGGAAATGAAATATGGAGGGTGCTAAACTAGGAGAACATTTCTGAAGGAGAAGAAAAAGAACCCATGCAGGCCTATTTTGCTGAGGCAGGTGATAAGTCTGGCTCTGACATTCATTTATGGCAAAGCCAGGTTTCCTTTCTCATCATTATGAATTTCTGGAATTCAAACTTGTATACTTTTTGTGTATCAGAGGCTCATGGAAGAGAAAAAAATCATATGAAACATGTGACTTAACATACTTCTTTAGAACTTAGCTATGCAGAGGTATTAAATTCTCTAATTAGAAGATTTAGGAAAATTGTTTTGTATTTTCTCAAGGTCCTGAGAGTCAATGAAGGTACAATCTACAACCAGCATGATTCCAAGCAGGCAGAGGTAAACATACAGTTTTGGTTGTTCTCAAATGGTGCCAAGATTTTGGAACAAAAATCATGAAGAGTTTTATGTCATTTAGAGAAAGAGAGTTTAGGAGTCATTTTCTCGGCCTCTAGAAGGCCTTTGGAGAATTCAGATACTAGCTAAAATATGAGAATTCAAAATGCGGAACCAAACAAGTAAACAGAAAGGTACAAAGCAAAATGAACACCAAAGTTGAAAAGGAAGCGAAAAAGAAAAGAAAAAAGTGTTCTTGGCATTTGAGGTCAAGCCCATCGTATCTACTGTTTTGCAAAACTTTCTGAAAGACCAGTTTATTTCTATTCAAATATGTCTCCAAAAATAGTTAGAATCGATGCAGAACAAAAAGGCCTGTGTGTAAATGCCAAATGATTTCTAGCTTCAGTTTAGTCACCTCATATATGCGCCTTCTACCAAAGATTTGGAAGCTTTTAAGACTGAAGAGAATGTTCCTTCCTCCTCGTTTCTTTCCTGATTTAAGCACATGATGGCTCCTCTCTGCCAGCCTGAAAAAATCCTCCCAGAGGAGATTGCCTTGGGGAAGACCATGATGTTGTCTTCTCATTTCTACTGAGCAAAAAGCTGAATACACAGGGACATATGCTAACAGAAGAGTGGTGCCACAAGACTTGGAAGAATGGTTCTTTTGTTTGTAATTTATTCACCAAAAAGGTCAACTCCAGACACAACATCTGTTTTCCACCCTGATCCTGTTTTCACCAAATAATTTTGCATGCTGCTGAAGTTTTCAGGAAAAAGACAAGACTAATTAGTTGTTTCAGTACACTTTAAAAAATATTCTGAAATACTGTTACAATTATGGGCACATAGCAAAATCATTCAGGATGACGTTCAGCTTGGTGTCTTACAGGCAGAAACTTGGGAAAAGTTATCATGAGATGAGAAAGCAGCTATCAGAAAGGAGAACCATTATAGGATAGGATGTGGCAGTAAAGAGCACTGAAAGGGGCAGGAAAATTCACCTGATTAACAGATGGCTCAGGGAATGGTGCCATTGGTCAAATTTTGGCTTCTTTGATCATGGGGAGGTGTACACAGCACCGGGCCTGCTGGTGACAGAAGGAGTGCAGCTATCTCAAAGGGGAAAAAGGATTCTTGGCCACAAGCTGGCGGGGCTCATTGAGAGGGCTTTAAACTAGGTTCGAAGGGGGAAGGGGACATAAACCACATCACTAGGGATGAGCCCAGGCTTGGCGTGCCAGGGTCAGGGGTGAGATTGACAGCCCAGCTCAGGTGCATCTATACCAACACACGTAGCATGGGTGATAAACAGGAGGAGCTGGAAGCCATTATACAGCAGGACAGCTACAACTTCGTCGCCCTCACAGAAACGTGATGGGACAACTCGCATGACTGGTATGCTGTTATTGATGGCTACAGACTCTTTAGGAAAGACAGGCCAAAAAGGAGAGGTGGTGGAGTTGCTCTGTATGTGAAGGAGCAACTGGAATGCATTGAGCTTTGCCTGGGGGCAGATAAGGAACAAGTTCAGGGCTTATGGGTTAGAATTAAGGGACAGGCTCATACGGGTGACATTACGGTGGGTGTGTACTACAGGCCACCTGACCAGGAGAAGGAAGTTGATGAGGCCTTCTACAAGCAGCTGAAAACAGCCTCACAGTCACAGGCCCTGGTTCTCGTGGGGGACTTCAACCACCCTGACATCAGCTGGGAAGACCACACAGCTAGGCATTCGCAATCCAGGAGGTTCCTGCAAAGCATCAATGATAACTTTCTGATGCAAGTGGTGGAGGAACCAACAAGGAAAGGCGCTCTGCTGGACCTTGTTCTAACAAAAAAAGAGGGACTGCTTGAGGATGTGAAGGCTAGAGGTAGACTCAGCTGCAGTGACTGTGAAATTGTGGAGTTCAGGATCCTGCATGGAGGAAGCAGGGCGATAAGTAGGATCAAAACCTTGGACCTCAGGAGGGCTAACATTGGCCTCTTCAAGGAGCTACTGGGAGGAATCCCATGGGCCAGGGCTCTTGAAGGCAGAGGGGTCCAAGAGTGCTGGTCACTGTTTAAACATCACTTCCTCCACGCTCAGGAGCGGTGCATCCCCCTGAGAAAGAAATCTAGCAAAGGAGGCAGGAGACCTGTGTGGTTGAACAAGGAGCTTCTAGCAGAGATCAGGTGGAAGAGAAAGGTCCATGGAATGTGGAAATAGGTACAGGCCACTTGGGAAGAGTACAGGAATGTGGTCAGAGCATGCAGGGATGCGACGAGGAAGGCTAAAGCCCACCTGGAATTGAATCTGGCAAGGGATGTCAAAAACAACAAGAAGGGCTTCTTCAACTACATCAGCAGCAAATGGAAGGCTAGGGAAAATGTGGGGCCGCTGCTGAACGAGGCGGATGTCCTAGTGATGGAGGATGCAGAGAAAGCAGAGCTACTGAATGCCTTGTTTGCTTCAGTCTTCAGTGCCAAGGCAGGCCCTCAGGATTCCCAGGCCCCGGAGGTAAGAGAAGAAGCCCACAGAGAGGATGACTTTCCCTTGGTCAAGGAGGACTGTGTGAGGGATCACTTAAGCGATCTGGACGCCCACAAATCCATGGGCCCTGATGGAATGCACCCACAAGTGCTGAGGGAGATGGCGGATGTTGTTGGTGAGGCACTCTCCATCATCTTTGAGAGGTCCTGGAAGACAGGAGAGGTGCCCGAGGACTGGAGAAAGGCCAATGTCACTCCAGTCTTCAAAAAGGGTAAGAAAGAGAACCAAGGGAACTACAGGCCGGTCAGCCTCACCTCCATCCCAGGAAATGTGATGGAGCAGCTCATCCTGGAGGTCATCATCAAGCAAGTGGAGGAAAAGAAGGTTATCAGGAGTAGTCAGCATGGATTCACCAAAGGGAAATCATGCCTGACCATTCTGATAGCTTTCTACGATGGCATGACTGGCTGGGTAGATGACGGGAGAGCCGTGGATGTTGTCTACCTCAACTTCAGCACTGCTTTCGACACAGTCTCCCATAACATCCTCCTAGGGAAGCTCAGGAAGTGTGGGCTGGATGAGTGGTCGGTGAGGTGGACTGAGAACTGGCTGAATGGCAGAACTCAGAGGGTTGTCATCAGCGGCGCTGAGTCTAGTTGGAGG
>Ga0065711_1006223_pt1 | contig 22237 bp, 10 predicted proteins | sample Hoacrofraction12_FD_59098 | JGI IMG/M metagenome (GOLD analysis project Ga0065711, IMG submission 59098) | Hoatzin crop microbial communities from Cojedes, Venezuela - Epithelial fraction 12 v2 (version 2) | ecosystem: Host-associated > Birds > Digestive system > Esophagus > Crop | place... | reverse complement strand
AAGCTCTTTCTTCATCCATGCAGGCCTCCTGGCATTTTCGCCTGACTTCCTCTTTGCTGGGATGCATTGCTTCTGAGCTTGGAGGAGGCGATCCTTGAGTATTAACCAGGTTTCCTGGGCCCCTCTTCCCTCCAGGGCTTTGTTCCATGGCACTCTTCCAAACAGATTCCTGAAGAGGCCAAAGCCTGCTCTCCTGAAGTCCAGGGTAGTGAAGTTGCTGTGCGCCCTCCTCGCTGCCCTAAGCATCTTGAATCACCATTTCATGGCTACTGCAGCCAAGGCTGCCCTTGAGCTTCACATTCCCCACCAGCCCCTCCTCACTGGTGAGAACAAGGTGCAGCATAACACCTCTCCTCATCGGCTCCTCTGTCACTTGGAGAAGGAAGTTATCATCAACACATTCCAGAAACCTCTTGGATTGCTTATGCCTTACTGTGTTGTCCCTCTAACAGATATTGGGGCGGTTGAAGTCCTCCATGAGGATCAAGGGTTGTGAATGTGAGGCTGTTCCTGTCTGTCTGTAGAGGGCTCCATCCACTTGGTCTTCCTGGTCAGGTGGCCTGTAGCAGACCCCCACTATAGTATCACCAGTCCCTGCCCTCTCTTCAGTCCTGACCCATAAGCTCTCGGTCGGCTCCTCACCCATCGGCAGGCAGAGCTCCGTTCACTCCAGCTGGTCACTGACATAGAGAGTGACACCCCCTCCTCATCTCCCCTGCCCATCCTGCCTGAAGAGCTGGTGCTCTCTACAGTGGGCAAACTGAAACTTGTGGCACAGGTCTGGGTAAGGGGAAGCATGCTGAACCATGGGTGGTGCAGAAAGGGGAAGGGAAATCAAACAAACTACCAGAAAATCAGCAGAAAAAAGAAGGGAAACAGGATAACAAGAGATAACCCTTACAAAAAAAAAAAAAAAGTACCTGAGCTGTCAGGGAATACAAACTAACAGGGCTCTCTCAAGGCTAGGGTTTTTGAGAGGATTTGGAGGTTGCAGTGTGCACATTATCTTGCACGTTCTGCGTGCTAAAAATGGGAAGATGACCATAAATGCATATTCTGTGGGTATTGTAATGCCTAAAAACCACATCGGGCTTTAGCGCCAGCAGCACAGCTACACCTAGAATGGCAAAATGCAAATGGACCATCAAAGATGGTTCATGACATGCTGCTTGCCTGTCCTACCTTTATTACACTCTCTCTTTATTCTTCACAGATAAATACATTCAAAAGCATGGAATTTAAATCTTATATTCAGACCTTGGGTCAGATATGGCAAAAAGCAGGAATTGCTCCTCCAGAAATACACAGTAATGTTAAACATTGTTTTTCATGCCTTCTCTCAGTACTCTTACTTGATTCTAGCAGACAGATTAGCAGCTGCAATGGTTTTCTTTGTAGCATATAGATTTAAGAACTCCAGTACGTAAGTGCTGATTATCAGTATTTGCAAGGGTTACAATTTCAATGTATGATTTTTTTTTCATTAATGTTTTGTAACGTATTGCACTAGTTCCATGTTACTTTTAAACCACCACCAAAAGCGACAACTTTAATGAGATTTTCTAAATATATGCAAGACAGAGGGAGGCATTTGGGAGCCAAGCACATTTCCACATCGGGCCCCAAGTGACCAATCTGATTCAATCTATGCCAGCAAATGGAACAATTCTTTACACATAACTCAACACTCATGCAACTACTGAAGTATGGCATATGCACCATTTTATCCTCAGTGAACTGTACTTGTATGTGGAATTATTCAGGGAGCGCTGATGGGGTGAAACTCCTATGGAGAACGAAATGATCTCCCGAGCCAAGCTGGTATTTCCTCTTACTGGAAAACATGACTATTTGACAGGTCACGTGCTTTGGAGTTTATACAAGTGAAGGCTGGCTGGAGTCTGTGAAAGCCAGGAGAACCTTCCTGGGATCCTGTGCAAAAATCTCAAAAACTCAACACCAAAACAAAGAGCTACAACAGATGTCATCCCAGAACAACGAACAGCTCTCTCACTTTCTCCCTTCTGGTAGCTGCAGCTATGTGCACATTAAAAGGATTCTATTTCAGGGCAACATCCGAGTCTCTCTGGAAAGGAGTGAGTGAGAGAACAAAACATCTGAGCTTTGCAAATGGAAGCAAAACTCATAAGGAACAAGGAGGGGAAAGTACCAATGAAAGCACTGGGGCATAACTGCTCCTAAGGGCAAAAGCATCAACTGAAGAGGGTCACAGAATAAGAGTTTAAGTTGTTAGACTGGCATCAAAGAACCATTGACTTAGAAATGAGAGAGCCCTAATCCGATGTCTGTGACTCCTGAATCCACAAGAAAAGAACACAAAGTCATTATTCTTCAGGTGTACTTTTTAGTATTGTATTTCAGTGTGGTTGAAGGTTACACTGAAATAAATTAAATATATTTTGGAGGAAAACCAATACATTTCTCATAAATATTTTATTTGTCCGTATAGTTTAATGTTAAAGATGATCACTAGCACTTCAGAGTCAAAAAGATCACCATGTTGATCTCCAGAGCCAATACAGTCCATTCTTTTTCTGTTTATACATATTTTGCACACTTTTTTCTCAGCTTCTGACAGTGAAATATATGCGCCTATTCAGAACTTCTAACACAGTTGAGGATTGAGCCTTATTATCACAAGAACAGAATAAAGTAGGTAGCTGCAGAGGCAGCACCTCTGGAGTCCTTCGTACAACTAAACTTGTTGTATGTGTGATGAGCGTATCTTCTTTTTAAATTAACAAATTAAATGAAAACTATGCATACACAAGGCCGCAGATCTATCCAGACTGTTGAAAGGTGATCACTCAGGCAGTGTTAAGCTGGGAGTCTTGGTCTGTGCGTTGTTTTATTTTTTTAAACAAACCTAGTAAACAGTTGACTTTAGCACACTGAAGTTGACTTTAGCACCCTGAAGTACTCTTAGCAGCAGCAAAGATGCTAGATCATACAAGCTATCACCTGAATATTAATACCCAAGCACATGAAGCAATGCACATGGCTTAAACCCCTATAAGCAGCTAGGAGAAATAAGCAGCAGTTATATATATTAAAAGATTCAAGGGGACACCACAACAGGACTGTCACGGCACACATACAGAAAGTCATGAAAAAGCCTGGCATTATCATAGAATCATAAAGGTTGGAAACGACCTCTAAGATCATCAAGTCCAACTGTCAACCCAACACCATGCCTGCTTCACCATGTCCTGAAGTGCCACATCTACTCGTTTTTTGAACCCCCCCAGGGACAGCAACTCCACCACCTCCCTGGGCAGCCTATTCCAATGTCTGACTGCTCTTTCAGTACAGAAATTTTTCCTAATATCCGATCTAAACCTCCCCTGATGCAACTTGAGGCCATCTCCTCTCATCCTATCACTAGTTACCTGGGAGAAGAGACCAACACCTGCCTCACTACAACCTCCTTTAAGGTAGTTGTAGAGAGCAATAAGGTCTCCACTCAACCTCCTCCAGAATAAACAGCCCCAGTTCCCTCAGCCTCTCCTCGTAAGACTTGTTCTCTAGACCCCTCACCAGCCTCGTTGCCCTTCTCTGGACACTCTCCAGCCCCTCAATGTCCTTCTTGTACTGAGGGGCCCAAAACAGAACACAGTACTCCAGGTGCAGCCTCACCAGTGCTAAGTACAGGGGCACGATCACTGCCCTGTGATAATGGGAAGTGGGAGCATTACAGATAAAGGACTGAGATGTCATTCATCTCTCAAAACTTTGTAAAAACAAACCCCTTTAACACTCTTTTCCTGGGAAGTGTCTGAATTACTGAAGCGTGAACATATTTTCTCTTAGAGCTGTAAAATTATTACAGTTCCTGCATTTTGCAACAATAGATGTCGAAATAGAAAGCATCATTTTTTGCCTTATCTGTGCTTAAGTGGTACACTTTCAAGAGCAACTTTTCAGAATTACCAGTATCTATGAGCAATAAAAGTATAAGGATTGTGATAGTCAAGAAAACAGTCTTCCAAATAGTTTAAGTGCGGCATGAAAAGCAGGCATTTGCCTCATTAGGATAAGGAATCCAGCTCTAAATTTTTCCAAAGCAAGCATTTATTCCTTCAAATTATTTTTCATATTGGACAAAATAATTCAGTACAGGTTTTTTCCCAAAGAAAAAAAAAACATTGAAAATTGCAGGGAAGTATTATCTAAAGTGACATTTCATTCCTGTGTCTGCTAAAATACATTCATTTCTCTCAAAGCAGTATTAATTAACAAAAGAGAATGGACACCAAAATTTTTCGCTAGCTTGAGGTACCATTTTCTCTCACTGGCTGCATACACACCACTCCCTGAAACACACAGATTTCTATCACAGGAAACTTCTATCTTTTCCCTTTATCCACTGTATCTTTTCTTTCCTTTAATTACTGGTGGAAGTGCAACTTACTGCATAAAATACGCAAAAATATTCAGAATATGTTTGCAGCATGCAGCCAAGAATCTGGGCTAGCTGCCTGCAAGCAATGTACTACAAACACAAACGTGTTCTCTACATCTAGTACATGCAGTTGGCTGACATCCCTAAAACAGTTCTTCAGTTATTCAAAAAAATCCTGAAATATGTTCCGTACAAGCTTGTGCAATAACACGATTTGTCAAGGATGCTGCTGACACTGTCAGTATTCTTCAAGGCAGAGGGCTACAAAGCAGTGTTGGGAATTTCAGCTTATAATTGCAAATAATAGGGGATTTTTTCCCCCCTTTTTAAAATATTTTTTTATTTTGAGAAATGTTTAAATCACAAGCCGAAACTAAACAACCTATTTCAGATATCTGCTGCCTCTCCGCTTCTTACCTAGCTGTGTGCATGATGTTCAGTCTTGCCTAATCCAGCTGCTGCTTCCTCTTGCATGACCACCCCAGCTGATCCAGTCTCTGTACCTCACTTACCAACACTAATTTCTTGGACAGCTGTAGGCTTGAACCTGAAAGCATCTCACAGAAGCACAAGTACGGAGATGGAAAGAGTGAGCTGCAAAAAGGATAACACCTGTCAGACAGAAAAATGACAGGATGGTTTTGGGCCCTCTAAGAGTCTAAACCTGAAGTGGAGAGCATGCCTCCATTTGCAGATGCAGTCAAGTGAGTGGTTCACCTCAGACTCCTACCAGAAGCCCATGATAATTAGTCACAAGCCATTTTCACCCTGCATCTGTAGCACAGATTCTGTAGCTACTAGCACCAGCGAGGTAAGTTTTGACACAAATTAGGTTTACAAAGTTTGTTAGCCTAGATGCAAATTTTGATTTTGAAATAAGCCATACGTTTTTCACTTTTGCTTAAGAAAGCAGTAAATTACAAGCAGTCATTTTAGCACTCAGTCTGCTAAAAATCTCAAGAAATATTAGAAAACATTCTGTTGTAAAACAAGATTGTTTGCTGTCATGGAACAAAGAGGAAGAAAAGTATTATCTTCTGATTCTTATGTACAAATCACTCCAACTTTACAAGCAAACATAACAACGTAAGAAATTAATATAAAACCTAAAGATGCAATATTTTCTTTGCCATAAATTGCTACATACTCTTCAGTGACTGTAGGTGCTCTGACTTCACTTAGTCTCTTAAGATACACTTTCTCTTTCCGCTGCAGAGCAGATATTAAATCACTTTATTCCCTGTAAAGCACAATACTGTAAATGCATAATAGTAAAGCATAATAAATATTAGATAATAAATTTATTATTGCAAAATACCAAACTAGGTTTCCTTTCTAAAATTAATTTTATGACTTATTAGTACAGTAGACTTGGCAGGAGAATCCAGCTAGTGTTTACAGGTATCTGTTTCGAATGTACTCTCTGTACATGAGGAAGTCATCTTTTCCCAGTGGCTGCATGTTTCCTCTTCCAGCCTGAATGTGTGCATGAAAAATCTCTATTGATTTCCTATCAGCTCTTGGAGGCTGGACTTCGTAAATATTGTCTTCAGAAAAGGAGGAGATGGGTATTCTGGAAAAAAACAAACACACAGAATAGTTGGAACTTTAGGTAAAAATTTTCCACAGAGAAAGATTATTCTTTTCATTGAAATACGTATGAGAGTTAATGAAAGGCCTAGTTCCCACTAGATAATTCCTTTACCTAGATTTTTATCACTGCTGCAGACCTGATAAGACCCAGCTTTTCAAGTAGGGTACTTAGGTAAGTTGTCACTAATCGTATTACGGAATACTTGCTCACTTCCCTCCACACTGTCCTCATTTCTTCATCCTTCCTCAGATCTGCTACGGTCAGTAAGTACCCAAGCCGAAACAGATCTGTGTCATGCATTATAGGAGGTAACAGGAAAACTTTACTGAGCTATCCACTTAATAGCAATTATAACAAGCAAGCGATTACACTCTGAACCAACATATAGAAAGCATTTATCAGATAAGACATTTCCATTTAATTAGCAGGAAACAGACAACTTTTTACCAGCAACAGCACTGTGTACACCAAGAAAGCTAATATTTTATGAAAATATTTTTTAAATAGCTTTGTACCACAAACACTATCTTTGAATTCTAATATTCAAGCTTACTCATCTTACGAGAAAAACATGTAGTTTGAAAGTTTACAAGAACCTTAGTATGTCAGACCTTTTCTAAGCACTGCTGTAAATCAGACTCATTCATAAGGCAGAAGCTGGTCTTTTAACTGCAACTCTTCAAAACTGCACAGCCAACAGGTCAAGTAAAGCAATTGTTTCCCGCTATTCAGAGCTTGAGCTACCGCATTTGGAGAACTGTGCCCACTCTTGGGTTCTCCAGTATGAGACAGACAATTAAATCCCTGGGGGAATCCAGCCAAGGTCACCAAGATGATTTGAGAGCTGGAGCACACTGCATACGAAGAGCGGCTGCAAGTGCTGGGTCTGTCCAGCCCAAAGAAAAGAAGCTAAGGGGGACCTTATTCCTGTCAGCAACTACCTGACAGCAGGGTGTAGATAATGTAAAGCCAGACTCTTCTAGTAGTCTGTGATTATAAGACAAATTTCAAAAAGGGAATACAAATTGCAAGATGGGACATTCTGATTAGATACAAGGGAACTTTTTTCCACTGTGAGGGTGGTTGAACACTGGAACGGGTTGCTCAGAGGCTATGGAACCTCCCTCCTTAAGGATAATCAAAATGCAAGGGTACGTAGCCCTGAGCAACCTCATCTCATCTGGTCCTCCTCTGAGCAGGGGACGTGGTCAGACAACCTCCAGGGTCCTTTCCATTTTATAATATTTCATGGTTCTAAGCCAAACACTTCAGTAGTAATGTGTTCTCCACAATCAACTACAAGGTAGCAACAAAACTACTTATACTCAATATATAATAAATTAAGAAACACTAAAAGTATTGCATAGTAAATCACTTTCATTTAAAAGCACTGCAGCTATTGTGAAAGCTGTATTCATAAATACACTATGTACCTTTCCCAGCAATATTTTAGTAATTTATTTATAAAATGCTCCCAGAGTTGAATAGTATAGATGCTTAACCTGTGTGACAGTAGATGAGTTTGGAATCCACAACAGAACATTCAGTGACTAACACATTGCCATCTGAAGGTTACCTGTGCATCAACTTCTTCTGTCAATACTGTTTGAGATTTAGAGCAAATCAAAGTTTGAAATGAACTCCGATCTAACAGAACTATGATTATCTAGAACAGTGGATGCAATGCACCTATAAATGCATAAATTATTTCTTGGTTATGAAAAAAATGACATACATGTTTTAAAGAATTCTCTAAATCATCAGTTTCACAGCTTTTTAGCTCCTATTTCAGCTGGAAAAGCCAATTTACCTTCTAGCCTTTTTCATCAGGGGGGTTGGACTAGATGACCCACAGAGGTCCCTTCCAACCCCTAACATTCTGTGATCCTGTGTAAAATATTTCTGCTTTATAAATACTCTCTATAAACAAAGCTGCCCAAGTATTCTGTACAACATAAAGATTTCAATTCTAAAGACTCATTTTCCTACCACCACAAACACTGAACACTTCTCTAAATCAGATTTTTCCTTCCAGGTTGAACCAAAATGTCGTGAGGCCAAGCAGCCCGTCTCATGGAGTAGCTAGCAGCAATTTTTGAGGAGATTATTAAAACAGAAAGGTACTTAACGATGCATTCGCCAGTATATCCTGCTGTATTTGAGCAACCAGGATTTAGGATCTACCTCAGGCAAAATCTGAAACTAGACTACTGTTTCATGAAAAGTTATTTCCATAGGTTTTCACCTTTTTTTTGTAGTATCTGACACTTACATCGTTAGAATCCTGTGGGAATAAGTTCCATTACTTGTGTCTGATGTGACATTCCTTTCATTTGTTATCATGAGCCTTGGTTGTTCATAATTTTTACATTGAAACAAATGGAGAACAGTCCTCTGTTTGCCTCCTCCATATAACCATCATACAACCAAATGTATTTCATCCCTCCTCATACACTACTTATTTTCTGATCAAGCTTGTCACCTTGCCATTTATGTAGAGTTCCAAGGTCTTCTCCATCCTCTTTTATAATGCAGTGAAGACCAAAACTGCCTTTAACAACTTACATTGTTTTTTTAACTAGCTTTTCATTTGTCATCTACTATTTTACCTACTGAAGACAAATTTTCTAAATACATAACAGCACATTGGAATAGTAGCCAGTGCCAGCAGCTGAAAAACAGTCAGAATACTATTGTTAAAATTTGTATGAGCACATATTTTTGGGCTCAAAACTTCTCAGGTAAGAAATTACAGCAGCAACTTACTGTCAAAGCTCACTATTTCCAAAAGCGAACACCGACCAGCCCAAATGCAAGGAAGATCCATAGATATTAGCATCATTGCCATATTCCACAGAAGCCACAGACATGACTCACCATCTGGGTGCTCTTCAAGAGACACAAAGTTATTTTTGTGTGCATAATCTCCTCTTTCAAATGGAAAAAACAAGGAATGATGCCTTTGAAAAACTGGAACACTCAAATGATGGGAGGAGCCCTTCTATAAATGAAATGCAGTAATAATCTTCTAGTTGCATTATGAGCATAAACTAATGTTTGACGTTGTTTCAGAACCAGGATCTCTATTAAAACTGCCAAAAAAACTTGCTCCTTTATTTTGTAGCCTTTTATTTTATTAAAATATGTCGGATTTTGGATGTTTCCTCACGTGATGGTTTGTTAGTCTTGTAAAATGACTGCAATGTGTTATGTAATATAGTATGCCTAATATTCCACTACAGTTGGAATACGGTATACAAAAAAAAGATTTCCATATGGAAGTCGTATGTTTCAATTTCATATTTAAATTTTTATTTTTCCATTTTACATTGCAATAAATTCAGTTGATTGACTGCAATGACATAATTACTTATACAGGTATACTACTGAATTTGAGACAATAAAATCACTAGTCACCCACAGAGTTTGGCTGCGTACTTAAAATCAAGTTACATTTTACCAGGATGTACACACAATTTGCTAGGTTATGTCATAGAAATGTTTGGTCACTCCAGAATTAGAGAAAAAAGTAAAGCTAAAAAGTTTGCAGAAAGTGAAGCCCTACTGCATAGAATATATTTTTAATTTTCCTTATTTTAGATTGTATTACAATTCCTGTTTAGGCATCTCAGTCTTAGAACTCTGTGGCACTACAGTGGAATGTAAACGAATACTAAAAATGTAAGCAAGTTACCTGCCTGTATGCTTACGATAAAATTTCCAAAATGCTTACCATTTTTATGCTTTTCTTTAACAACACAAAACTTTTTTCAAAAGAGTTGAAACTCACCTGAAGAGTCCAACCTCTGCTCTTATGCTCTTACCAAATCAGTGTTTTGTTTTAGTTTTTGTTGTTAAAGTGTATGAATACTACTATGGAAATTCTATTATGCTTAACCTTTTCTTTCTGTTCTTTTCCCAACAGAGTGATAGTTTCTTCTCCTTACCACTGTCATTATCTTCTATTATAAAACATTAAGGTGGGTGTTTTCAGAACTGGTACCGAACATTAGCCTATCTACATTTATATCTAGATGCTTTAAAAGTAGATAACTTTTCAATGCACCCCAGCTTCTGCAGATACTTATTTATCTAGTTTAAAGCATTTAAGCTGAGACTCTAGCAATGGTATTTGACACCAGCACACTTTACTAACTTACCAATATCACTATCTAACAAAAAAGACACTCGAATGTAGGTGGCCTGTCTAGTCCACTAGCAAGTGAACAATTAAGTAAAAAACCAAGACAAAGTCATAACACTAATCTGATGCCTTCTTTGTTTATTGATTTGCTTCTAAAGACATGACATTTCTGAAGCACTAACGAGTCAGGTCATTTCCTTAGGCACAATGGAAACTGGACAGCAAAGTGTTTTATTTTGAGCATTTAGTAACTAAATCTCAATTTTCCACCTACTTGCTTCAACATGATAAAAATATATTGAAAGAACCGCACGTTCATGCATGCCAATTTTGATTAATAGCCCTGTATTAAGCTGTAACTATTTGTAGAGTGCTTGTATTATCCAGTCATTTAATTAATTTCTCTAACATTATTCATGTAAAAATCTAATCTATTTAGTAAGTTTCATATCTTACAAGAGAGTCATGAAGACCACATTATTTATGACTTGGCTATCAGATCTCCCTAGAGACTTGTAGCTCTATGGCCTCCCAATGAAAATTACATAGCTAGGAATGGAAACACCATGTCATGAAGGACAGCACCCTTGACGTGAACAGTACAGTTATTTTCATCTCACCTGTGAACAGGCTTCATGGTGTTATGGTTTCACCAAGAGTAGCATTCTCTCTACAGTAAAAGAAGATACAGCTAAAATCTTCAGTTACAACAAAGATGTTCCATACTTTGAAGGAAAAGTGGATGGTGATGTGCTTAGCTCTCAGAAACAGAGCGGTTACCAGAAAGCCACCACATTTGTTTCAACATTTATTAGTTCTCCTCAAGTCTCTAAAATATATTTACAGAAAGAGACAAAATGTACTCTGTTGCCTTGTTTGAATCCTAAGCAAATATACCTGACCTACAAAACTCTGGCAAATCCAGAGTTTTCATTTGGGTTCCTCCCTGTGCCACAATAAATGGTAGCCCCTTAAATTGTTTGCTGTGCTCTTGTAACAGCCTTCAACAGCATTTTCCTTCCTTGGACTCCAGCCCCTCCATACAACAAAGTTTCAGTCACATCCTTTGTGAGTGGAGAGGACTGAAAAACAGGAAACCTTCTCTGTCCACTAACACTGCAACTTGCACCTTACAGAACAGACTAGCAGCAAAACCTGGAATGCATCCAGGTCCCACATCACTTGAAACTCCAACAGCATATACCATTTCAAAGGCTAGAGAAAGAAGAGAGTCTCTTTACACAGGTATACATCTACATGAGCATTTTACCACCCAGATTAGAAGCAGCTTCTCTACAATGCAGACAGAAGGAATATGAGAGAAGGTCAGAACATCTGATACAGAAAGGTGATCTCTGAGGAAAAATAAATCTTTTAAGTAGGGATGATTTACGCTGACCAAAACTAATTCAAAATTTAAAGATCAAACACACAAAGGAGCCTAGGAATAGAGTACAGAACAAAAGAAAACAAGTCTCAAAAGAACTCACAAAAAAAAACAAAAACCCACAACAAAAAGGAAGAGGAATATTGTGTTTCTTTTTGGAAAGGAAAAGCTTAGACTTTTTCAAGTAGGATTACTTGAAGAAGTAGAAGACAGTTCTCTTATATTGACGAACAGAAATTTATCACTTCACAGAGAAGACAAAGGGACAGGCTGAGGAAGGATCCTGAGAATTTTCATTTAAAGGCGTAAAAGTAGATGAGCTAAGGTGGCGTATAATTTTGCACTTTCTGTTTTTTGCTAGAGACTTTTAATAGTACAAAACCTCAAATACAACAAAACCATAATACACAATGTAGAAATCACTAGATTTACTGTCATATTTCCCAGGAATTTGTTATGGTCACATTTTTAGAGTACGCGATTTCAATGCTACTGACATCAGGATCAAAATAAGACTTCACAGGCAAAAGTGAGAAACACCAGCCCACTAACCCCAAAATAAAATTAAAAAAACAAGCTTCAAGCCACTGAACTTCTGAAGCATTTTAACAGCGATCAATGTAGTAAAAGATACAACTTTTTTAAATTAAAAATTTGGAAACAGGCAAATTTAATAACATAACAGAGCATATTTAGACACATTAAAAAAAAGAATCTATGATCAGCTATAAAACTCCAAATGTTTTTTTCTAGTCCTGCGAGACTACTGCAATATCCTTTTAATACATGACATACAGAAATGCTAAACCAGGCAGACAGCAGATACAGACAAAATTTTTGTGTCTGTTGCAGTGACAACAAGGTCATTGTCAGGTCAGAATCGTACAGAACTATTGTTTTAAGCCCTGAAAAATGATGGCTAAATTTCATCACAATTCACGTATCATTCTGAAAGTATGCATGCAAGTGTTGCAGGCTTTTTTTTTTTTTTTTTTACATCAGTGGATGGTATGAGATTTGACATGTAGATTTTTATTCAGGATTCATTGTAGATAGGGAGGAAATATGGAGGAACAAGGGATTAGGTGTGAACATTCAGGTATTAAAAATGCATATTTTTTCAAAAAATTTGAAACAGACATCAATAAATAAGAATTATTATCTAAATCAGTATGAGGCAGATGAACGCTAACAGTTTTATTTTTAAAATACTACTGAGCAGCTCAGTTGACAACTGTACCAAAAGTGCTAGGCACATGAGCTTTTTCATCTGAAAAGCTCAGAGCTCAATATTGACAGAACAGATGAATGGGAAAAAGATAATCCTTCCTACATACACAGGTATCTGAATCACAAGGAGTTCAAACCATTTTCTGAAGATCCCTGGAAAAAGTTCACGCTCTGCTCCCTGATCTGTCAAAAGGGTGCTATGCAAGATGACTGACCCAATGTAACGAATGTCCATCAGCCATGTAAGAAAGTTCTGCTGCGTTTGACCCTATGGCTCTGCCTGTCCTGTGCTGGCCCTGGTGATAACTGGGACCTTCACTGGTCTAAATAATCTCATTAATCTACCAGGAAACTATTTGCTTCTTTTGCTGAATTAGTTTGCTGCAGACTGATGAGCTGAACTCATTTATGGAGCACTGCAGCAAGTAGCAAAGCTTGCACAAGTAACTGAAAAAGCGTGTGATAAGGAAGGAGGGAAAGAGCAGGACCTCCCCCTTTTGGTGGCAACGAGCTGTTAGAATTGGCTCAGCTATTTTGTTAACTTCTCCCATCAAATCCAGTCACGCTGTGACTTAAACCATAACACCAAACCATTTCACCTGCCAAACTTCAGTAGAGAATTTCATAAATGATCACAACATGGACTTACTGATTTCCTTCAGTTCCCAGCCAGCTCTTATCTGGAGAGTCCTACAACTCTGGTCATACTATTGCTTTTCCCCAGACCCTTCCCAGCAGTACACTTTTTGAGATGTGTGACTAAAAATGAACAGATCATTCAAGCCCAAAATGACAAAATGGTAAGTTTTATCTGGTGCTGATTCCTGATACTCTTTTATCTTTTCCAGCCAACATGAAGTATCAAGTGCTTTCAGGGGAAGTGCCCACAATGACTTTAACACCACTTCCCCAGAATATAAAATGCAGCAATTCTCAGCAGCAGTCAGCTTAGCCAAGCCATTTTGCAACAGATGAGCACACAGACAGTGCTAAAGCCATTCAGAATCCCAATGAAGGGTGATCTTTCGTCTTCAGGTAGAAGACAAAATCCAGGTAATTTATATACAGCCTGACCAGTAAATTTCAAAAGAATTCTCACAGGCAATAAATGCTGCAGAATCACTGAATTGCTTTGTTTAAAATACTGAGAGTGAAAAAGAGGAAAGATTCCAATTACATGAGGAAGACTAATCCTTCGAGCTACTTTTAGAATACCAGAACAGTGGATATATGCGAGTCAAAAGAACAAGAGAAACTGCAGTTGTTGTAATACATCTGTGTTGGATCAGTTAACCCATAGTGGTTAATTATCCTCATCTCTGCTCTGAATTAAGAGCTAATAGAGCGCTACATGCTTTTATTTTATTTAGGGGTATACAAAGGTTTAGACTATACATGCTTCTTAATATACAACTGTTAAAGAATATGAGATCCAATACAGGACACTTTAAAGTAAAATGAATCCAAACAATCACCAAGGAAAGAATTTAGTCCATCACAGAAGGAAAGAATTTTTAGTTAAGGAGGGAAGTAAGGTAGATGACTCCCAATTTAACACAAATTTACATCTCCAAAGAACTGAAGCAGTGCTTGTTTTAATTAAGAGGCATAGTTATCCTGTTTCCAAGAAAAGGAAGAAATAAAATCAGTTGTTGGTAAAAACACAGCATCCATTCAGACCCTTCTGGGAGATTTTTCTAGTCTTGAAGGCGATGAGGCACTGGCACAGGCTGCCCAGAGAAGCTGTGGCTGCCCCCTCCCTGGAAGTGTTCAAGGCCAGGCTCAATGGAGCTCTGAGCAACCCGGTCTAGTGGAAGGTGTCCCTGCCCATGGCAGGGGGGTTGGAACCAGATGGTCTACAAGGTCCCTTCCAACCCAAACCATTCTGTGATTGTATGATTTCAAAGGGAAGACTAAGGACAAAAAACTTCACTGAAGACTAGATCTTGCTCTGACAAAGAGTTGTCTAGCAAGAAGGCGCTCTCTTGAAGTGCAGAATATTTATTTTTTTTAAAAGAAGGAAACCTTGAGTGCCACCTTATCAGGAGCTGACAGCAACCAGATAAGAGACCTTTGTGATTTAAGCTTAGTGTAAACAGATGACAATATAAACAATTTCTTCACCTATATTTTCCATGAATATTCATAACAATTTCCTATTTTGTGAATAAACACTTTCACTGAAGTTTATCTAACTTCCTGATGTGAAGCAATGTATTGGGATGCGTATCTGAAGCAGAGGGCATGCAAAAAAGCACTGTACTGCGAAACTATCGTCATGCTTGAGAATCCAAGATAACTTGTAATTTCCAAAGTCGCTTGCTGACCAGTTATGAATGCCTTTTTATTCACTGTTTCCACAGCAGTGTCAAGAAACTATGTAGATCTGTTGTACAGGTTTAATGTGAAAAAGAAAAAAAATAAATGTATATATACACTTTGCACTCTAAACATCCTTTATTCATTTACTTCTGCCTTGCAACGTAAGGAACCCCCCAACAACTCCTAGGATGTGAATACACAGAAAGATGACAAGTTCAAAACCAACATTTCTTTAGTACAATTATAAAGCAGTGATAATGCAATGTTTACAAATATAAAGCCATTTTTTATCTAATTCTCCTAGAAATTATACTAACAAAGTCATATGGAAGTACTGAATGAACAGGAGAATTGCTCTAAACTGAGGTAACAGCTTTCAAAAGTAACTAGGGTTGTAAAACACTTCATTAAAATTAGAAAATGTACTGCTTTATTTTCACATTTGTATTTTAAAGTGGTATTATAGATTAAAAATACTCCAGCAGAACATTTATTTAATGAAAATGGAAAATACAGAGTGCTCCATTGTTCACTGAGATTTGCTTCATTCCTTTTGTCTTTGTGAGAAAATAAAATATATAATCTGCATATACACAGAAACAAACATTTAAAAAGCCCATACTTTGCCCAGGTCCATTTGTTGGACATAGTTAGCTGCTAACTTGTAGATAGTTAGTTGCTACTCAATTTGAGTCACGTTTGATCAATACTTGGACAACAAGCAGAATGTAGGTAGTCTTGATTTAAAAACAAACAGAAAAAAGATTACACATTTAACATCAAGAGAACTTTTGAAAACATTGACTATATATCTCTGAAGACAGGACACGTTTTTCAAATATTTGAGAAGAACATAGCCCTGGACCACGCTGCAGATATCCCTCACTGAAGTGTTCTCCTGCTTGAGCATCATCAGTGCCCCACAAAACTGAACAGGAGAGTAGATACCTATGGGTGAATTAAAGTCGGTACACAAGCATTGTTGCTATATTGTACAGGCCACCATGGGCACAGGCACAGCACTCTTCTCCACAAGTGCTGCAGTGAATCAAAACACTCACTTCCCTGTTTGGGAGGGAATCAAATTTTTTGTACTCCTAAATGTAAGAATTACATCTAGAAAGCAATTGAGAGTATATTTTTCTACAGTATTATTTATACTACACTGCAATGAGTGCTAGGGAACTAGGAACAGGTGCACTGTGTCAGCAAACAGTAATTATACTACAGTACTCAAAGTCTCTCTTTGCATATGAGAATAGATTGAAAATAGATTGTGCTAAAAGTAGCCCGGCTTTGTTTAGCTCTAACTAAAATTCTACCTTTTTTTCCTTCAAGGAATTTCTATCAACAAGAGGAGGAACTTCAATATCCTTCCACATTCTCTACTGCTCTTCAGTATTATTTCACTGCATCACTTTAGCCCCTGCTCAAGTATCCACTTTTTGCTTCTAATCTATACCTACGCTTTCTAAATTTAAGCCAGAATCTCCTCTTCAGTATTTCTACAATGCATATTTGAGTTCATAAATATCACTGAAGTGACCCTGTAAAAATAAGAAATATTTCTTTTTGTATTGGCTTTATGTATTTGATAAAAATGGCCATGAGTTTTAAGGTTGTGAATTTTTCTTTTTAAAGTCGAAAAAGGATATTAAAAAAAGATTTTCTTGAAAAGTGTGGAGATGACAGCAACTAACCTAAGCCTAAATTATATCTCACTGCTGATGAGAAAGCAAAGTTTTAGATTGAGTACTTCATTTTACTGTCAAAAGGACTGGGGTTTAATTGCATTCGTATCTAGAAGGAACTATGGGAGAATCAAATTTGCCAGATTTTTTCAATTTAAAATGCACCTAACATCAAATGAATACAAGTTACCATAATATTTCAATTTCTTCAAGTGCTCCTTGAAAAACAAGGAAATATACAGTTCAACAAATGCAAGATGTGCCTCAGCTGCTACTACCGAAAACCCTCTCTCTCGACCTAATCTTGAGTATAATATGTTCATGCTATTTTATCTCTAAAACATTAGTATTCTCCAAGGAAATTCCTGATTCAGAGCATCAATTCAAACTCAGTAAGAGAAAGCTTCCTTGTTCCAGAATTGAACAACATGCCTTTAAAGAACGGCTACTTTTAAGACTTTGCTTGAAAGAACAATCTGCTACTGTTCAAGCAGTATTTAAATATTTTTTAAAAGTTTCAGAATAGCAGTTGAAGAAAATTTTTAAGCTGTATAAAGATATACTTTCAGAAAAAAAAAATTTATCGACCATAAGATACCCTGTTTCCTCTCAGATACACCCAGAAGAACATGTTTGGTAGAGCTGGCAGAAAAAGATGATCTACACGCAAGAGGAAGAGTGACAGGAGGCACAGATTTGTGTGCTTTATGACTTTTACACTTCCACTATTAGAAACACATGGAAATTATACTTGGGAAAGGAGAAAAATGAACATCTGAGTACCCAAAACCCACCAGAATTATGTTTATAGACTCTCTTTAACATGTTCATTTTGCAGCAGCATAGCATGGGGAATAATTTACTGTAAGCAGGCTAAATAGGAATTATTATCTCCTACACTGTCAAACATGCTGGGAGATTTTGCAGTCACACAAAAGGAATCGCTTTCGCTCATAGTAAAAATACTCCTATTATCATTAAATAATTTCTTAATAACCATCTCCCTTCAAAACATTCAGGGTTGTTCCTTAATTTTTAAAAACAGTTTTATGGTTTGCCAACCTAACTTACTATTTTAATACCCATCAGGTGTATTTTATTATAAAACTACAGGCACATTCACCTACAAAGCGTAAGCTTATTAATGATGAACCATGCATGGTGGTATCATCACTTTAAATGCATATAATACCAAATGACTAAGCCCTGATACTAGTATTGGGCAGTACTGTCTCACACAGAATATTATATCTGTTTCATGTTATCCTGCTCCCTCAGTCCCAGTGAAACTCTCCTAGTCTCTATCCCTACCTGGGTTAAGTGCTACGTTCAAGGTTGGACGGGGCTCTGAGCAACCTGGTCTAGTTGAAGATGTCCCTGCTTACTGCGGGGAGTTTGGGCTAGATGACCTCTAAAGGTCCCCTCCAACCCAAAGTATTCTATGATTCTATGAGTTGCACCTTTGCATGTTTTTTTAATGATGAATATGCAGGTCAACCAAACCCTTTCAAAAGCAATCACAGCATGAAGAAATTGCCTTTGAAACTCAGTAGCTTCAGCACACTGTGTTGTGATAACTCATGACTGCCAAGAATTCTGAATACAAAAATCTTGACACTACAAAAACCCAACCAAAAAACAAACCACAAAAAACAGCTTGCTTTTTTTAAAGTTACAAGGGAGAAGTAGGACCCTAATTCTTCATGCTATGCATTGAATCCTCTTATGCAGTAAAAGCAACAGAAGTATGACTCTCAAACAATTCAGCATCAAATTTACCTGATAATTTTTCAGGTCTAATGACAAAAGCAAAAAGAAACAGGCTAAAGGGAAAAAGAAAAAGCGTACTTACAAATTTATAACCTTATCCAAGTGGTGTTTTGAGCAAAACTGCTGGCTGTTCTTGTCCTGTTTATGCTGACTCTGTCCCAGCTGAACAAACCTGGGAAAAGCAGAGAATTGGTGAGAATCACCCCATCTCCAAATATTTGCTGGAAGACACTGAAGGTGCAAAATATTGTTATGGCTTTTTTCTTGGCAATGAATTGAAGCAAAATTTTTTTAAAAAAGTTGATCACTAATCTTATTCACTCAGTCCAAGAGGAAAAGTCAAAGAGTTTCAAGTATTTGCATATGTCATTACCTCACACTTGAACTCAATTTGTTCCCTCTCCAACACACCTGTGCTACTGAAAACAGACATAAATGTTAGTTGTGATGTTAATATTTTAATTTTCTGATGTGGTGGGGTTTTTTTAATAGTTAGTTTCCATTTAGCTTAAAAATAGTCTTACTGGTCTATTTCAGAAATATTTACTACATTTTAACATGGGACAATTAACAGTGCAAAAGCAACTGCATGGAAGAGTGTACAAAAGACAAAGGAACAACACATTCCTGAACAACTTCTCGTGACTTTTCTTTCTGCTCCATTCAGATTCTATACTGCAGAAAGAAAAGCCTCAGAAATATGTGACATCACTTTGGATGTTGAAGGAATAAATTCTTACATTTCTAAATAAGAGAACTGTAAGTGGAAATAAAGACAATTAAGACCATCTAGTGCAGGAGCTCACTACTGAAACAAGCTTAAAAAAATGAAAGCAAACTAAAGGTGTAAGTATTTTTATTAATTGCTTGAAGTTATCCAATATTCTGAAACAAACAAGGCCTAAATTAACACAAGCAAGTTACCAGACATCAATAAGACACCATGCACAGCTCATCTGCAGTACACATCCTCAAATTATTTGAGACCTCCTGTCCCTTCCAACCTCAATCAATTCATGGTTCTGTGATTTCTATTTTGGTAAGAATTAACACAAATTATCTCAGCCATCAGTGAAAATGGGCTGAAGATTCAAATTACTTTTCCATTGCATATATAATTAATATAAATCAGCTGACGTAAAGTAACTTAACCTGAGGTACTTAAAATCTGCAAGTCCCTGATACTAGTAAAGAAAAAAAATATGTAACATGTCCAACGATGTCAAGCAGAGTCAGAATCTTACATCTCCATTTCCCCTATTGCAATAACAGAAAAAGATTTGAAGTGAGAACTATAATCCTACTGTGAAATAAATTGCTGCTATTCTCAATGTACATTGTAATAAAGGATGTCAGTGAAATCTATACTTTCCACATAAATCAGCACATCAGACCATAAATAGCAGTATGTCTTATTAGCTAAAAGAGGTAAGGAATTTGTAATTGTTGTATTTTTAACACCTTCATTGCTTGAGGGAAATGAAATAAATGCAAGTATTTTTTGTCTTGGAAAGGATATGAATAGGGAGCTTCAAAGCCCCCATGGAGTTTACAGTACTACTGTAACAACAGACTGAATGTTAGTCCAGCCTGAAAAATGATAAAATGGGAAGCAGCTGCAATTCTGGATGTTATCACAGAACTGTTCATCTGCACAAAGTGACTCGTAGTAAACACCAGCTCGCACTGGGTCATTTGCAGAACAATAACTATCCAGTATACCAAAAGGTAATTGTCAAATTGGCATCCATTTTCGAGTGGTTAAAATGCAGAACCAAAGTTAGAGGCATAGGTGAAGTCAAAAATTTCGGAGAGCATGAGAAACATTGTCCTCAAGCCTATTCAAGTGTACTATCTTCAAACTACTCGGCACGTAGGAAATAGGTAGAAAAGCAGATTTCAAAGAACTAAAGAGAACAAAAGAAGTAGCCACTCCTAAAAAAACCAAACCAAACCAAAACAAAAAACAGAAAAAGACTTTCAAATAAAAAGAAAAAGTCAGGATTAATCACCACATATCACCAACCGAGAAGATATCATAGTGAATGAAAACTTCCCTCACAAACTGAAAAGGTTTCAAACATAACAAGGTAACCACTGCTATTACACATTAGAAAATGAAAACAAACACACACAGGTCCATTTCAGTGCATGCCTTAAGTATTCACGTCAATACACACACAGTGTTTTTCTGAGATGATGTGTCTTTTTCTTACACCCCCTTTCTCAAACTCCATTAATTCTAGATTCTAAGCAGGTATTTGAAACATTGGTTTACTAAGCAGATATAATCGATTTGCACTCCTGGTGCCTTGCATAAGCAATCGCTCTCTCAGCAACAGCATTATAAGCCCGCAGGAATTAAGAAGGTCTTCAATTTGGACTTGAATTTCTCCAACTGATCTCCAGTAGTGAATTCCCAATATTCTGACTAGTTTTCAAAGAAAAAGATTGTGGTTCAGGAAAGAATCCCCTCCACCGGGGAACTGCATAAGTAACTTTTCGGTTTGGTTCTAGTTCATCTATAACTTAAATTATTTTAGTTCAGTTTTGGTTACAGTTAAAAAAAAACTTCAAAAGGTTCAAATTAATTTCTGATTTCAGAAAAAAGATTATTTGAACCAGCTTCTTTTTGGCTTCAGTGTTATTCTGTGAGATTGAGGAGAGAGTCTGAGAACAGTAACGTTAAGTACACATTTTTTGAACAAGGGCAACACACAGCCAGCACTCTATATAGGGCTATGGCAACTCAGAAACAGTATTCCTGATACAACAGTGTCACTGCCTTTTGGTAGAGCAGCATGCCATTAATTTGCTGATTGCTCTTGGGGAGCTGACAGTTCACGTCTCCTGCAGGAGCAGTGACAACTGCCTTGTAGAGGACACAAGTCCAAGTTACCCTTGAATAAAAGCGGAAGTTTTTGTGTAGTTGGAGCTGGGAAGTGACACCTTGATGCTTGCCCACCAACCTTCACCTCCAACTGCTCGCAGCAAGCCGGCAGCTCCCAGCTCCCGGGGAGAGCCTGGAGTGCTGTGCAGCATGCTGCCTCGGGCTGCAGCAGCTCACCTCAAACTGCAGGAACCGAGTGGGAACTTGCTGGACCATCTAAGGAGCTGTATTTTGTCCTGCACCATGTTGTATCTTACTCATTTCCTGTACATATGGTCTGAATTCACAAAACCATTTATTAAGAACAAGTGGCAGTATGATGCTGTTCAAAATGCAGTGTGTAAGAGCACACTATTTACACACACTACCTTAGTGCTGTGCATATATATACACACACATGTAAACCCACACACCACGTATATTTGCACGTCGTTATTTCATGAAACTCCAATAATGTCAAGGGCCAAACTGACTTCTCCTCCTCCTTACAGTACAAATATCTATCACTTAGATATCCATGCTTCTACAGTGCGAGTTATTCTGACTGCTCTTCTCAATTTTTCTCCTCATAGCCTATACCAGATTTAGTAAAGGTCTCAAGGTCTCCCCATAAAATCCACATATTTTTATTTCAGGCTCAAAAGCCTGAGATGTTTCAAGAAAAAGGCTGAATATTATTCAGAAAAGTAATCTGCTTGAACATGCAAAGTCACACAGCTATTTAAATTTGAGTAAAAAGGTAACAGTTAACACATATCCCTACGAGTAAGATGTTAAAAAAAAGAC
>Ga0065711_1035498_pt1 | contig 22238 bp, 13 predicted proteins | sample Hoacrofraction12_FD_59098 | JGI IMG/M metagenome (GOLD analysis project Ga0065711, IMG submission 59098) | Hoatzin crop microbial communities from Cojedes, Venezuela - Epithelial fraction 12 v2 (version 2) | ecosystem: Host-associated > Birds > Digestive system > Esophagus > Crop | place... | reverse complement strand
CGTGCCCCTGTACTCGGCACTGGTGAGGCCGCACCTCGAGTGCTGTGTTCAGTTTTGGGCCCCTCACTACAAGAAGGACATTGAGGGGCTGGAGCGTGTCCAGAGAAGGGCAATGAGGCTGGTGAGCGGGCTGGAGAACAAGTCTGCTGAGGAGCAACTGAGGGAGCTGGGGGTGTTCAGGCTGGAGAAGAGGAGGCAGAGGGGAGACCTTCTTGTTCTCTACAGCTACCTGAAAAGAGGTTGCAGTGAGGCAGGTGTTGGTTTCTTCTCCCAGGTAACTAGTGACAGGATGAGAGGCAATGGCCTCAAGCTGCACCAGGGGAGGTTTAGATTGGATATTAGGAAAAATTTCTTTCCTGAAAGAGTGGTCGGGCATTGGAACAGGCTGCCCAGGGCAGTGGTGGAGTCCCCATCCCTGAAGGGGTTCAAAAAACGTTTAGATGTGGCACTTCAGGACATGGTTTATCAGGCTTGGTGGTGTTGGGGTGACGGTTGGACTTGATGATCTTAGAGGTCTTTTCCAACCTTAATAATTCCGTGATTCTTTTGAGGTGAAGTAGAGACATGCCTGGATAGGTATCTTCGGTGGATCTAGGCTGTTTAGTGCGTCTTCTAATAATAATGCGTATCACTTTATTTTAGGAGAAAGCTTAAAACATGGCTCATCCCCTTTTGTCTTTGTGTTTGCAGTGTTTACCTAGGGAGTGTTCGTTATGTACTTGCCACAGATTGAGCAATTAAACCACATTACATCTTTGTATATAAAGTCAATGACCTAGAGCATTATGGAGCACTACTGTACTCTTTAAAATGAATCTAAATGAGCTCTGCTGGCTATTTCTGTAGCACTAACTGTCCTACTTGTATTGCATGCACATGCTCTGAAACGGCGCCTGCCTTTGGTCTCGGAGCTACAAAGCAATCTCTGATCACTTTGAGGTGGTGAACTGCACCTTGAGGGTTGTGGAATTGTACTGTCGCTAGTGTCTAAGTCATGGATGAAGGTGCTGGCCGGAGTAAGGCTGTAACTCCTAAAATTGTGCAATGGCCAGGCTGTTATTTTTCCCTGAGGATAATTTGAAAGAAAAGAAATGTTTATGCTGGCTTTGAAATGTTTCAGTCCGGTCCCAAACCACTGACCTCCTAAAAACCAAACGGAAATATGCCACCACCTGACTGAAAAAAGGCCATTCCCCGAGCGTGTGTTAATACCGGTCAGCTTGCCTGGATACTCACAAAGAATAAATAAAAAGAGCCACATGTCTGGTTGAATCCGAGAGCAATTAGGAACATTGAATGAAGGTTTGCAGATGCTGGCTTTGCAATTTATGGTTTGAACATTCGTGTTTCTACACTTTTTAAAGACTAAACGAGAGTATTAGATCAATCAGAGCTGTCAGCATATCCTAGTTGCACTAATCTCCTTACTTCTAGCTCTTAATAGTTCTATTTTGAGTAAGTGTTTAAATAGTGAAAGAGAGGAATTTTATGCCTTCTTGCTGAATCAGCAAAGCCTTGAAATCTGTTACTTTTCAGTTATTTATGGCTAGGGTTTTCTCCTCCCCAATACTTCACTCTTGGATCCCGTAAATCCAGCTGAGAGTCACGTAAGACAAAAGAAGCCAGGATGACAGGAATTACAAAAGCCCTTGAAATTCTAGTTTTAGACTTACATTGCCTGTATTACTTTGTTGCCTTTTCCTGTTGCTCCAATTTCCTCAGTTCTTCTCTCTCTGACCTGACCTAAGAAATTTCCTTTCCCACTGTTCTGAAGGCTGCTAGACAGCAGATGTGCTCCTGCTTATCAGTCCTGCTTCCAAATGCTGCAGCTGATGGCAGCTTTTCTTGTAAATGTACTTGTTGTAAGTAACAGCCAGCCATGAATCTTTGTTCTGCCCTAAGAGACTGGGGTAAACAGTGGGCAGAGAAAATGTTAATTGGAGTATGGACAGCTTTATCTTATTGGAAGGGAACACAGTTAAAGCTAAAATGGAGAAGTGTTCTCTGAACCGTGCTTTCTTCATACTGGTGCAAGGGAATTGAGGATGTCTGTTGTCTCCAGCATGTAATGGCTGCTGGCAGGTTGACGAAGAACTTTGCACAAAGGACTTTGAATTGGGCTTTCAGTTGGATGCCTTCCTATTGCAGGAAGATGTCAAACCAAAGAACAAGAAACACAACATAATACTGAGAAGTATGTGGCTTTTGTCTCCCCGTGGAAAGCTGTATCACTGTGGCATTGTTTAACCCCAGCTAGCAACTAAGCACTAGACAGCCGCTCGCTCCTCTGCGTGGCCGGACGGGGAGGGGAAATGGACAAAAGGGAAAACTTGTGGGTGGAGATAAAAACTGTTTACTAGGAATAACAAAAGAATACTAATATACTAATACACTAATAGTAATACTACTAATAATACATAAAATAAAATGCAGTTCCTCACGAATCTGCCCGTGTCAAGTAGCACGTCCCAGGAAGAGAGCACTCTGGTCCGGAACAGCTGATCCCGCAATGAGACAAGAAAGGCAGGAAGGCCCAAAGGCCAACCACAAAATGGCAGAACGGCAGAAGGCCAGACTGCTGAAACTAACCAAACAGAACTGAACCGGAACGGTTCTGCCCAGGACGGTTCTCCGGAAAAGGACTGTTCTGATGAGCTGGAAAAGCTGACTCCCCTTGCATACAGAGCACGGTGCCGATGGTATGGAATACCCTCACTGATCAACCTGGATGCCAGTCAAGGTCTGTCCATCTGTGCCCCCCTTCCTAGCTGCCCCACACCTGGCAGATAGGAAGCCTAGGAAGACCTTGGTTTCCCTGGTGGTGGCTAAGATATCAGTAAGTTCTTACATTCCTTCTCGATCTAAACCTAAACAACGACCATGCTAGCTATGAGAAAGACAAGTTTCTAACTGCATGAAAAAATTAATTCAATTTCAGTTAAACCACCACACACTGGAAAAGTATTTCGTTGTTTAGGGCAGCAGCTGACTGTAAGCAGCACGACCGCTGTGGCCTTGCTAGTTACTTGACAGGATGGCTGCTGCACTGGAGGGAAGGGAGTGGGGTGTGTGGTGCAGGATCTGCCTCCACTTTTATATCTACTCCGGCAGCAGGATCAGCAGTCCAACTCTGTGTCCTGACTTTCCCTACCACCTCCCCTCTCCCCGTCTTGTGCTGGGAACAGAATCATTCCTCTGCCTTTGAACACCAAAATCCAATTTGACTATGAGTCTGGGGTGGAAATAAGGCTTCCAGCAAAGGCTGGGCAAAGGGCCTGAAGTATGAGGAAACCCCGCAGGAACCGAGACAAATCTGATCGTGTGGCTCCAAGGCCTGGAGGGCTGCAGACATGTGTATTGCACAAGAGCTCTGCTACTGGAGACCGAAAGTCAGCTCTTCATCTGGGCTGGATTTGCATACGCAAAATGTTTGTGGGCCCTTTTTTTTGCATACCCTCACATGGTGCTTCTAACAAAACATGGAGTAGCTCATTTGTGGGTGCAGGAGTTTTGTCTGAGTCCCTCTGCTCTCTTTGTACCTGCAAATCAAGATTTAGTTCCAGATTTTGTGTTTGCTTAGCTACTCACAAGGTTGTTCCCTAACCCAATGTTTAACATGCTTCCAGGGCGATCCAGCAATAGGCAAATGTTTTACCTTAATCCACTAAACTACTAATTTAAAAGTAGAAACCTTCTGGGGCTTAGTCACTGCAATTTTCTGTCTGTTGTCAGCTGTAAGTGCAAGGTACATAAGGCTTGTTTGGCAGGGACAAAAAAGTTGCTCCTTTGGTTTCTTATGTACCAGAAATTAAAATCCAGCTTGTGTTTGTGTATCAAGTTTGTGATCACACAAGCATGGGGCAGTGTCAAGCTTTGAGTCCCCCTGGCTGGCACAGAGCGCGCTGAAGAAGCTCTAGCTGACGAGGCTGTCTCTGCGCTGGATGAAAACTTCACCTTGCAGTAGTCAGGCGCATAACCAGTTGTGCCCACGAGCTATGCAGGAGGCTCGCAAGATACCCCAACAGATTAATCTTTTGCCTCTGGCAGCGAGAGTATATTTGTAACTGTTCTTATCAGTAAGGTGCTCCATACATATCCTGGTAAAAATGTTCTTTGAAACCGGGTAGATGAAACGAGAAACACTTACCACATATGGGCACACTGCCTGGCATCTGAAACTCCTCTTCCACTGAGATGAAACTCATCTGCCATTGAAAATATACCCAAAATAGATGTCAGTACATAAAATTATTCTTAAACTTGTCTACTGTATTTGCAATTACAGCAAAATGCAGTAAGACTTCGTAAGTTGTTTTGAAATGCAAATACATCTAACTTTAAAAAAATCGAGCCAAAGTATCACCTCGGCGAAGTCCAGGTAACCTCATTTACCAATTAAGAAGACTTCAATTCTAAGGATGAGGTGACATACCTAAGTTTAGATATCTAAAAATTGGGGTTTTTTGTTTAAGGAATGTAAGTAGCTTTTCACATAGTGCACCATGAATTTGCGCAATGCCCCCGTTCCGCTTGTTTGGAAGGGAGGTGGCTCTGTACAATGTGCGACCTGCATTTGTGACAGCATTCTATCAAGTGTATTCGAAGAAGTCCTGCTGCGATTGCCTGATCAAGCGTGTTGGGAAGCGAGCTAGGGAAAGGGGGATTTCCCTTTCCGCAGTACATCCCCACCGTCTGCTGTCTGACTGGGTAAGCCAAACAATCTGGTTTTTCAAGCTTGATATTGTGAGGAAAATAAACAGGCCTTGGGGGAAATGACTGATGGAACATTTTCTACTTTTTTCCTTCACAACTTAGCACATCTAAGAGAATGGTTGTAAACCAAATTATGTGGGTAGATAGCAGTCCTGACATAGACTTGCTCACAACCATTTCCTTTAGGTTTCCAGCAGTCATGCTAGCAGTGCTTGCTCTATTTACAGGTCATCTTAAAAAAAAATCCCAATTAAACAAACAAACAAAAAACCACCAAAAAGCTAGTTATAAATTATTTTCTCAGGCAAATAATTTTTCATCATAATGTCTTGAACTCTTCCATGTCACTACAGTGACACACTCAGCTGTATTAATTGTATTAAATATTCTGTCAAAATAGGTACTGACTTCACTGCATGACATACTGAGGACATTGCGCATCTGAGTGATTCCAAAATCTTTTGACCAGCATCTTCCAGAATACACTGAAAAAGGAAATGAAAATCTGTTTGTGTTATGTGAAAGAGTAAATTGTTCTTTGAAACATAGAATAGGAGTTACAGTCTACCCATCTGGTTGTCCCTCCACCTGAGACCTGCTTAGATGACCAGGCTCCCAGGGACGTGTTGAGCAGTTGGTTCTCTACCTGGAGGCTGATAGCTGGTGCTGTACTGGTCGAGGACAGTGCGTCTCAGTGCCAAGGGTGTTTGACTGGATCTTCAAAAGAGTTTCTACACTAGAAGCAGTACATACATCTGGAAGACTGTATTTCCCACTCTGCATTGCACTAAAAATTTCCTTTCTGTCATACAGCTTACATGTAGTTTAACAAATCATTATGTGGTATCTGGGGGAAAACGAGGTCAGTGGAAATGCAGGGCTGAGGACCATTTCCATAATCTGCATTGATCCTTTCCTTTGAAGTACAAATATTCCAAATGGCAGTAAATGTCCTCGCAGTGTTTTAGCACTAGCAGCCAGCCTGCGGTGTCTTGAAATTCATTGCCACATATGAATAGATGCGAGTGGATTATTTAGACATGGGGTTATAGTTCCATAGGGACAACAAGTAAGAAAGCAAAACAATGACTTTGCACGAAAGCTCGTTATAACTCTGTAAGAATTCTTCTATAAATAGTGTGTTGTTTCTCTCAGTCATCTTTGAGAAAATATTAAATTCAGCAGGGCTGGCATATAAAATCCTGACTTTTGAGAACTATAAATGCTGTTTCTTTCTCAAGAGATGCTAGAAAGGGGCATAATCAGTAATTAGGGTTATTTAAGGATGGTCGCTGATTGGGGAGATATGAGAGGTAATGTGATGTGATAGATAGTTTGCAGATTTTGAATGACACCGTGAGAGCTCAGCATGGGAAAGAAAGCACAGCAGCAGGGCCGGGGAGCACCAGGCTTCGAACAGCCGAGTGTGTTGGTGGCTGCAGGCAGCGCCTTATGCCTGCAAGGAACAGCAAGCAAGGTGGCAATGCCTAGACAACAGCTAGAGTAAGTATCCCCTGGAAGACCAGTTACTGAAACTGGGGAAAGCCAGACAAAGTGTAGTCAGACATGCAGTGCGTGAGGTTTCCGATGAGGCAGTGCTGCTCACAGAATCACAGCATGGTGGGGGTTGGAAGGGACCTCTGTGGGTCATCTAGTCCAACCCCCCTGCCGAAGCAGGTTCACCTACAGCAGGCTGCACAGGACTTTGTCCCGGCTCAGGGACATCCCTTGGTCTTCAAAGTGAAGGAGAACCTGGGCTGCAGCAGAAGCCCCGGGAGGACGTGGGTATTTTGGCCCATGGGATCTTGGAAAGATCCCCCACTACCTCCCACCCCCCAAGGCAGTGAGTTCCCAGAGCAACTCCTGAGGATGCCAGACCTCATGATTTCCCCAGGCAGCCACTGGAACTTTTAGCTCGTTAAAAGCATTAGCTGGCACGAGGTGCTCCAGAGTAGGGCAATTTTGATTCAGGCTTGACAGTCTGGGCCTGTGAACAGCTACCTAGCAAACGCAAAAGGCCTTATCTGCAGTCCATGAAAGAAGTGGAAATAAATAGCTCAGTTGGTGTATCAATGGTTTGGCAGCGGTACAGGACGTTTGAGTGCTACTACTGGTACGCTGGAAGAGACAAGAAGAGCAGGTTCTCAGACAAAATGTGGGAGTCCCTTGCTAATACAGTTAGCTCGAGGAAGACTTCAGTCTGTATGTGTCTAGACTTTTGCCCTCTAAAGATAATAAAACAATCTCTGTAAATCGGTTGTTGAGACTGAATGGAAATTCAGGCTTTTTTTTCAGTAAGGAGCTGTGCTATGAGCCCGAGGCAGTGAATTCTGCTCCATCCTCTGGTTACAGATCATACCCCGTCCATCTGTATGTACCCCCAACTCGGCAATCTCCCCTGAACCCTCAGGCCATCTGCAGAGGTCCTTCAAACAGTTGTGTGTACTAACCAGATCTGAAAATACCTTCCTTTTTATTGTTTTGAGTAATTTTACAAAAAACACTTTTTTTTGCCCGTTGCAGCCTAAAAGGTTTCTTTGCTGGTTTAATGCGCTATGTTGAACAGATTTCAAAGTTAAGATGTTACAAAACAGATGGAGAAAGACCACTGAAATTCAAGGCCTCCTTTCTTTTGGCCGATTAATATGGGTGAGATTTAAGACTTGCCTTTGCAGGAACACTCAAGCAATAATCTAAATTAACTAAAAAATATGATTTTAACATGGATTAGTCAAGCTGTATGAAGCCTCCAGATGGTTAATCATAGTCAGAATTAAATTGGCCTTCGTTTGATATAGCTGGCTTCATTTCCAAAGTCAAATTAAAATTACTTGACTTCTGAATAGAGATTTTATTAATCTGCTTTAAAAGTTAGTTTCTTGAATGTCCCTGTTTACACAAGCTCTGGATAAACCCAGCAGCTTTAAGAAGAGTTACACCTGTCCTACCTCGGCTGAATCACCAGCGCTGGTTACTCCCTCATTTGGTGGTGTGCTGGCTTGTTCTCTCACTGTACAGTGGTTGGCCACCTCCTTTGTAAGCCAAGGAGGGCGGATTTCTACACATAAATTTTCCCCGTTTGCTAAGAAATTTTTACAAGCAGGTGCTCAAAGTGTTTTCTTGCTTGTCTTAAAGATCCTGCATTTTCCAGGACAGTGAATAATTGCCAATATTCTTACTCTGAAGATATTTATAAACTCAGATTTATTTCTCCTGAGCTGCTTGGCAACCTCTAGAGCATCACTTGTTTCGTAGCTTCCTATGAACGTGATTTAATTAATGCTTTTGCATTTAGCTTCCGGAAAGCACAGCCTTATCACTGCTGTTGTCAAGGTGCTGGCTGCTTCCAGGATGTACTCAAGGTAGTGCTGACGAGTGAACCTCAAAACTTGCAGATTCTCAAAGAGTTTGGATAATCATCAGAAAGTCTGGATGTTTATCTGAACCATATTCAAGCCATTCCAGCCCCTTGGGTCTGAAAATTTAGGTTAGAAATCTTTTATGTAAGACTCCTGGTATGTCCTGTTTCTGACGAGGCCAGATACGCTCAAGTGCCTCTTCGAGGTGGTATCTGCCTCCTGTTTTTACTACCGTTACAAGGTTATCAGGTCACCAGTTCTGGGATTGTGGCTCAGGAAAAGCCTTAAACATGTTCTTGGTCCTAAGTATAAAGCACAGCAACAAAGATTAGAAAATGTGCTTTAAAGGAATGAGATACAGACAATAGGAAAATATATCAGAGACAGAAGTTCTGACAGCTGGAGTGCACGTGACTGATTTGAGATGGCAGACATCTGTAGATCGTGAGCTTTGGATTAGTTTCTGGCAGAAGAGGGAAATCGCTCATGAAAGACAGATGAGTTAAATGAAAAGATGCATTAAGAATGTAAATGACCATGAGAAAGTGCATGTATGTTCAGCTTCTGGTTTACAATAAGCTTTACCAAGAAAGGAGGAATACAAATACTGTACACAAAAGTGTGGAAACTGATAAAAAAAAATGCATTCACCTTTGTGAAGAACAGAAAGGAGCACATCTAAACTTACATTACAAAAATGTGCAGGCTGTAAGGGCTACGTATTACACTCTTTTTCCTCTCGAATGAGCTTGTCATCTAAATCAGGCCTCAGAAATCAAGCTTGTGGGCACTGGAAATATGTGTTTTCTGGGATTTCTAAAATAACAGGCCTACAGTTTAGGACATAATTTATGTAGGACTCACTTTAGGATTGAACCACTAAAGAGCCAGGAGAGCAAGCATGTCTAATGACCCCCCCAGATACTCAGATTTTAGTCTGTGCCTTGAGCAAGGATGCTGGCATCTGAACTCCTAATGCAACCATCCTGGCTGAGGCTTGGTGGAAGAAAGATGCAGTTGTAAAGCAGAATATTAATCCTAGCCAAACTCAGAACAACGAGAAAATAAGTTTTCTTTGTGAGTCTAATAAATACAAGCTAGCTATTGAAGAAGTATCTGAAATTCGCCTTTGAACAAGAATACTTTTCATATAAACTCAACTGAAGTCTTCTGTGATAAAGTAACTAACTTTTTACCCAATAGGTATTATTTTAATCTTTGTCCTTGAAGTTAACAAATTAACTTTTGCTGTGATTTCCCCATTTGTGACAGCCTCTGGCTGTGTTTTTACTGTCATAACAGCTTCTGGCAGACTGTGTGTCTCTCACATTCACTACAAAGTAAACAGGAATTTTTTCCAAGGGTAACTGGCCGGGCTCCAGTGGAAGAATGCAAGTTATTCATAAGTTCTGGTAGGCTCATTTCTGCTTAATATGGTCTGTTTTTATTGTAGATTTTATGAAGGAAAAAAAGTTGTGAAATTTTTTCAGTCCCCTGGGATTATTTTCTTCAAACATATGGGAAATTGCTGCTCCCCCTCGCCCCCAGCACATAGTTACATTGCTGTTTGTCCTGTCTATGTTGATCTTTTTTCCACCTTTGGTGACAAGAGGCTGCCAGAAGGTTACCAAGATGTGGCTAGGACACATCATACTATTTTTAAGGACATAACTGATGTTGCAGACATGCACAGCAATCCATCGTGGTTCTGGTGAAGGTCTGCTGGAGTGCCAACAGCATTGTCTGCCCTGCAGATTCCACTTCCCAAGCCCAGGGAGAAGCAGCAGGAAGGCGTTTCTTCATGCTTGGCATAACCCTGGCAGAAAAGGGAGAAAAGTACTTTAAGGGTTCAAGCAGATTCAGTATTAAGGAGACAGACCAGGGTCAGGTGACTCCTACTCGGTGCCCGTCTCTGTCATGGCCTGGGGCACCAGCAGGTCCCAGGTACCCATGAAGCAAAACTTGGTCACTGTGTTTTTCCTGCTTTTGTCTGCTTTGGTCTCTAGAGCTGCTGGGTTTCCTTTGTGGTTCTTTCTGTTTGAACAAGCTGAGCAGCCCTGCAATGCCTTCCCAGGGACTTGCAAGAGTACATGGGATCATTCCTGTCTACAGATAGAGCTGGGGAGGGGAACGGACAAGTGTGGGAGAAGCTCTAAAGATGAAGGCAGATGTCAGTGTAAGAGCAAAAGGGTATGAATTGTCCAAGCATAAGCTGGAAATTGGATGGAGACTTCTAAACAGAGTCTTGGGGTTCTCAGAAGGTTGGCTGTTAGGAGAGGTGAGGGAACTTGATGCATTAAGAAAGGGATTATGTAATAATTAGCAGAAATGCTGTTTGTGGCAAATGGAGACTGGCTTTGATGAACAAGAAGGTCCATTTTGAACCCAATTTCCTCTTTTTTCTTGGGTACACAAGAACACCTACAGAACTAGACTAGAATTGAGGACTGTCAGCACTTTACTGACTTTGCAAAGTGGGTGGATTGTTAAGCCAAGTGCCAGTGTTATCAGGACTCTAGCCTACATAGTGGGTAAATCAGCTGGTTGTAATTGGAAGCAGCGCTACACTCAAGTCAAAGCGGTTTGCATGTTAATGGGTGTAGAATTCAGGACAACATTTCCTTAAAACCAATAATAAATCGAGTATTTCATTATAATATTGGTAATATTTCTATAGTATCTTTTAGTTTGAAATTTCAAGCTGCTTTACCATCAAAAATGACTTAAATATTGCAAAACTCAGTATAGAAATTGTATTTTATCTGGTTTTGTGTGCGAATGCAGAAAAAAGGTGAGTTCTCCCAGGTCACTCCAGGAGAGCTGTACAAGGGCGAGGCATAGAACCTTTTAACATTAGATTTTCAGGTGGAAGACACCCTATAGAAACTGCATACAATGAATGATGGGCATCGAACTTAGCATGCGATTGGTCAGGGCCTGCTGGTAAGCCTCACAGGATATTTTGTGGCTAACATGATAGCAGCTGAGCAGAAAAGTTTTTTCTTCAGCTGCCCTTTGGTTAGAGTTGAGCAGACAGGTTAACTCAGTCCAATTTGTTCCAATCACCTCTCTTCCCATTTTCTGTTTTTCCTTTGGCTGTTCGAGTGCCCAGCTTTTGTTTCCACTAAAGCTCACAGAGGAGGCTTTAATTTCACATGAAAGAGCATATTGATGTGTGATGCCAGGGATTTACACTAGCATTGCTGGCATACTCGACTCTGTATTTTGGCTGCCTGAACGTGTTTGGAAATTCGGCTATTAAAAAGGAGAGACTAGTCATCATAATGCTTAGCATTATATGTGTCTCCTAAATGTTCAAAGCACTGTCCAGACATCATCTAAATAATCTCATGATCTTTCCAGGGAACGGGAGGGAATGTAAACAGAGTTTATCAACTTCTCTGACACTGGAGTAAATTGCTCAAGGCCAGCAGTGGGAGAGGCTCCCCTTCCCTTGTCACTGCCTTCCATCTAAAACCATTGATACAAATACATCTCTTCAGGGGTGGTATGGACAGCAGGACGGACGAGGAAGGGGAGAAGGCAAGGGGCAAGCAACTCGGAGATGAGAGTTCCTTGTGGGTGCATGTGTGATAGACTAAACCTTTTAATACATAGAAACCGCTGCTAATGAACGCTAAGTAAGCCTCCTTTCTGAGGCCTTTGCTACTCGGGAGGTGAGTTGAAAGGAAATGAAGTAGACCTGTATCTCCCCTTCCCTGAGTGACAGGAGTATGGCCAGTTATGTCGAATGTTGATGATGCACAGCTGGAGAAAACAGGAAGAGGCAGCCAAGGGCGGAGGTGTGGTCAACCCGCTGTCCGAAATGGAGGGCAGCGTTTCATTGCTTTTCAAAGAGAAAACCAGAGAAGCCAACTTCATGGCACCAATGCATTGGTTTTAGGTATCACTGCCACTGCTGTACCCTACAAAGCTGACAGGATTCCTTCTACCAGCAAACTCTGAAAATTCTGCATTTATTTATTTTCTAAGTGCAAAGAACATGCCACTCAGTTTAACATCTGCGCATGAAAATTGTGAAAAGAATGTACCTTGACTGCAGAATTTGTTTGTGAATAGGTTCTTGAGTCTGCCTGGAGAGTAACGCTACATCATGGCTGCTCTTCCAGCAGTAACTCACCAGCTCCTGCGCTGGAGAGCAGTGCAGAACACGCCTTTAGGCACCAGGATTTTTGTGCCAGAAAGCTTTATCCAGAGGTGGTTACAGGCCAAGCAATTTTTTTACTCCTCTGCCTCACCTCTTTCACTTTACAAGGAATGGCAGATGGCGGGAACTATTCCGACAGGGAAGATGTTCTCTTTATAAAATTTTTGGGAACAAAAACATTTTTGAGGCAAGCTATACCAAAGATGAACTAATAGTCAAAATGGGGCAGATTTAAGTCTTCCTGCTGCTTGGATAGAGCCCATATAATTTCTCTTTGAGAAACATTAAAAATTAATTTTAATTCCACAGAAGTAATATAAAAAGTCACTGGATTGCCTCTCTTTAAAACTGTTTCCTTCTCCCTCTCTCTGCTTCTCTTCCTTCCCCTTTTCTTTTCAAAGCGTAATAAATTCCTGTCCTTGTTCTGGGTGTTTCCATCCACTTGTGAAATTCACCCACGAACCCTTTCTATAAGAATTAGCCCCGTCTTTCAAGCAAGAACGGGGAATAGAAAAAGTGACAAAGCCAAAGTTCAGGTTTCTGTGTTTCATACAAAGCAGTTCCTAACATCATATTCAAAGCACAGCATTTTCCCGCAGCTGCTTTGCGGCTGCTTGAGGTGTTGCTTATCGGCTCTTTGAAGCCCCAGCTTTGTATTAAGCTGCTGGCAGACGTGGGTTTCTCCAGCAAGGAGCTTCGGACAGGACGGAGGTGTAAAGTAACAAAAGATGAAGTAATGGCTCATTTTTAGCCATTTAACCATCTCAGAACCTTAGTGTATGTTGATGGTCTGGCCGTTTGGTTGAGGCAGTTTCCAGCTCTGCTGCTGTCTTGTGTCCTTTCATTCAGACCACACAGGGTAAACATGTTTCCCACTGCCAGGGATATTAAAATGGAAGATTTGATGAAGTAATCCTTTACTTACCAGATGGATACTGTAACAGGATTCTGCTATACAGATGGTACAGTGTTGTCATAGTTACAAAATTTCTAGTCACAGTAAGAATTAAAGATTTTTAAAAGGTGGCTTCTTCCAGAAACCTCCAAAAGGGCCTCACATTCAGCGAGCTGGCCATTCTCTCAAAATCAGTGCCTCAGCACTTAATTATTTTGATAATCCTTCTAGAAATAAAACAATAACTACAAACCCCACTTCCCCTTTAGGATTTTTTTTATTATTATTTACTTCTTTTAATCCCTAGAAAGCACATTTTTCCTGTCTGAGGTACAGGAAATGGAGTGCCTTCTAACTAATAACATCATCTATGTGTTGAACGTTCTGCTGTAGAGGCAGCAGCTGTGTGTTTCAGAAAGGACCTGGTGCCCAGGACAGACCTGGGCACCCAGCGCCAATATCTGTGCTCCTGTGGGCTCGCAGCTGTGAATATCGGCGACTGCCTAAACACAGCTCGGATATGTCTACGCATGCAACAATTCCACAGCTCTTTGTAGCACATGTGTGGGCCAGAGGTGGGAAACTGCAGTAAAAGATGCAACAGCAAAGTGGAGGAGTTTGGCAAAGCTGGTCTGTGTAGCGTGTAAAATCCAGCCGCTCCGCAGCTCCAACAGTTACCCAGTGCAAATGACAAAAAATTTCGTGTCGCCGTAAGATGGCCGTCGCACAGCAGAACAGATACAGGCTCATGGCACAGCGGAAGAAATACAGTCTTCCCCTGTAAATATTGTCTTTTGATATATATTTGCTTCTCCTTAAGAAAATTGAGAAGCCTGGATTTCTTCTGCAATACCAAAGGCTTATAGAGTTGTTTTGTAAAATATTTCTTAAATATTTGCTGAAAGAGCCTAAATTGCCCCAGTGAATTTCATGGGTATTGAAAGGCAAATTTTCTTTGTAAGTTCCTCACGGATAATAACTTTTTGGATTGTTCCTGTTATTTAAATCAAGTTAGAGTTTAAAACAAAACAAAAACCCCCAAACAACAACAAGAAACCTCACTTGAGAGCAGCATAAACACCCTTGTTTGGTTTCTCAGAGTAATTTTATACAGAAGATAGATGCAACAGCAGACAGGGGTGTTTGGCTTTCAGCAGTTGGTGCACGGTTGCTGAATGTTTCACTCCCCGCTTCCCTGGGTATGCCGCGGAGGAACCGTTCCCAGGGAGAGTTCAGTTCCTGTTTGTCCTCTGTTGCATTAATATTTATGTACACAAACAGACTGGCATGCAAAGCAATAGGTTTTCGTACAGTGCACGTACGTGCCGCCAGCGTGTCTCCCCCATGGCAGGAAACGATTCCTAAGCTTACTTAGTGAGAGTTCTGTGTTCTTCTGCTTCAAACCTCATCCCTAGGTGGAGGCAGGCAGATATTTCCTACTTGTTTAACTGGAGAAGTTCATCGCTGGGCGTGGGGACTGGGGGGAGTGGTAGGACTTTGCTGGTTCTAGTATTGGCTACGAAACCAAACAGAATTTCTAACAGGGTTGGGGGCTGAGCTGTTCCCGTGGTCTGACAGCCTGTGTTCCTTCCTGTTAATGTCTTCTCGCTTGAGGAAGAACTGGAGTGAACCAGCCCCTTGGGTTTCCTCCCAGTGGTGTAAGCGTAGCTTTTCATACGACGGTATTCTCCTTTTTTAAGACAAAAGGTAAAAGTTAAATTCAGAATTGTGACAACTAACCGTTCATTCTGTATTTGAGCCGTTAAAGGCTGAAGTTTCTCAGGTGAAGTTCAGGTCAACTTTTGTTGGGACTGGTGTAGTTGCCCTCCCTCTGTAAACAGTTTCTTCAGAAACTTTGGGATGTAGATCAGTTTTTGCAGAGTCCTGGTGTCTCTGTTGAATTTCCACTAATCTGCCCGTGCTGAAGAGCTTGTGGAATAGGAACATGCTGGCTTCTTTGAGAGCTTCCTATGCCACACACCTCCTGCTTGGAGGACAGAACCCCCCTGCTAAATGAGAAAAATTATAAAGTGAAATAAAGACTGGATAATCCCCGAAAGTTTCTTGCAGGCCTTGGGAGCAATGAAGAGTGAAACCCTTTCATCATGCTCCAGGTGTCTTCCTACCGGCGGCTAAGCTGTTACAGCCCCATAGCACACGTTGCTCTTCCTGAGCTCCTGGGACCTGGAGCTCAGGTTAGCTCCATGCTGGTGTGACCTTCCAAGCCGCAGGAGAAAGGCGTTGTCTCTCTGTCCTTCATGACGGAGTTTAGTCCTCAGTTCCTTCTCTCTCTGTTTGACCACTGTTCAAGGAGATTTTAAAAACCTCACAGAACTTCTCTAGAAGTGTGGGTAGGGGAGGGAGGAAGGAATGCGCTGACCCCCAATGTCTCTGCTGACAAGACAGTGGCCAGCGAGGTCTGCAAGCAAGCTGGTGTTTGGTGTACAAGAGCAGTTCTGCTGTACGTGGCCACTGCGCTGTGGGAGACTGAGCTTCAGAAATGCAACAGAAAGACGTTTTGAGGGCTTTGAAAGAACAATGTGGTTGGTTCAATCTGTGAAGGCAGTGGGAAGAGGTCCCTCCCAAGACGTAGGTAGGAGATTATTAGAAAGAGTGTCTCCATCGTTGCATCACACTTGCCGGAGTCAGCAGTGCCTAAGGACCTGCAACCCTGTGGAGAGGTTCCTCATGGTGACTCCACCCCATCAGTAGACCAGCCCTTGGCATCGTTGTTAGTACTCACAGCACACTGCCAGAGAAAGCTGGCAGCAACCTCTTGGTGCTGAGAAGACCAGTTTTACTAGAAGGCCCCATTTTTCCTCCTCTCTGCCTCCATTCCTCATTCTCCTCCACTAAACCCGTGCGTGGTTGGTTCCTTCATGCCAGAGTGGATGCACAGCAGCGTTAGCATGGAGAAAGTCTGTGTTTCAGCTTGACGTGCTGTGTCAGTGGGACAAATTTATCACCTGGAACTATCAAGCTGGTACATTTTAACAGGAGTTCTGAAGTAATTAAGGGGGTGGGGGAGAAGTAAAAATATGTCACTGAATGGTGAGCCCATCTTCCTATAAAACTAAGCTAAATTATTAAAATCTCATCTAACTTCAGGCAAAAAAAGCTCTAACTGCAGAGTGAGCTTGAAAGGCTGGAGAAGCACAAGCAGAAACGGGAGAGAGGAAAGGAAATCTCTCTGTAGAGTCCCCCCGTATTTGCCCTTAGTGTTTCTGGTCTTGTGTTTTAATGACCTGGCGCAAATGGGAAGAAAAAATATGCTAGGCATGTAGATGATCATGGAAAGCAGTGTGGTGTCCTTTCTGGATACAGAGCTCCTGATATGGATATGCATGAGAAATGGATTTCATTTTGGAATGAGAAGGATTTAGTGAATGTTTGGGAACATTTCCAGTGCTTTCTCTTCCTTAATGCTCGTAACGCTGCTTTGAACACAGAAGTGCAGATAATCTAACAGCCTGCGTTAGCTGCTGGTGACGGGTTCTTTGTTTTCACGATCATTTGAATTTCAGTGAGTTTCTCTTCCCCTTGTTTAAGCAAGAGCGATTTGCTAATTCACAGTATCTCTAGGTGTGCAGCATTTTTCAGCGTGCAGCACGTTGTGCTGTTGTAGAGAGACACAAGCCAAATTTTGCCCTTCACAGTTCGAGCGGCGCAGGCGGGCTGGGAAAGGCTGCGTCCCCAGGGGTGGCTCTGGGCAACGTTCTGCCTGCGGATGAGAAGAGGCGGCCAGAACGCTTCCAGGGGAGCGAGGCAGGGGCAAAGCTGCTCTGCTAATGGAGTAACATGAACATTTTCTGAGCCTGCAGTCTGGAAAGCTGCATGAACCCCTGCAAGCTGAGATGGTTTGCTCTTATTCCGCTTGCCTTCCACATAAACAGCCAGCCAAAAGTTCTCCCCGCCTGTTGAGGCAGGTACTGGTGTAAGAGGAGGAACGGGCTGAATAGCAGGGAATAGGATGTACCGAGTTCTGATTTAACGATGAACTGCAAATTGTGACTTGGGCAAGTTCTTTGACTGCTTTTTTTGTTCAGTATCTTCACAAATAAATCGTGCTTTGAGGTCTCTAAATGAGGCAAGTTATGTAAAAGTTCTGGAAAGGGACAGTGGAGGCTATTTGTATGTAAATGTATCATCTGAAAGCAGTGAAACTGCTACGAAATGAAACGATCAGTGCACCTTGATCCAGGCAAATGAACAAGTCTGCTTGCTCTTGTGTTTAATGAAGTGAGACTTCTTTATAATTATTTTCATTATTGTTTAACCAGGTTCAAAAGGTAATTAAAGCACCTCTGCTGGCAAAGAACACCTAAAATGCATACAGTAAAAGTGGGTGAGTAGGGACTTCTTGCCAGAAACTGGCATTAATTCCAATGTCAGAACACCGAACGGTCCAGCTCACAAAATGTAGTGCTGCATTTGGAGATCATCAGAGTATGAGCATCCTTGGCCCTATGGCTTTCCTTTGGGCTGTTTGCAAAAAAAGTCTGGATTCCCACTTCACTTTATATTCGGAGTACTACCTGGTGGTACACAGCGGGAAAACAAACTGTGCTATTCAACAGGTAGTGAATTAATCACTGTTACAGTAGAAAAGTCGAAGTTACCTTGGAGGTGTTCCTGGAGAAGGAAGAGTTTGACATTTGGCAAAAATATAGGAAAAAGGCCTGGGGACAGGAGAGAGGTGGTATGTTGGCATAAACTACCGTTTCCTGCTCTTTTGGTTCCTGGAATATTCATCTAAGAATAAAGGAATAATTGTCATTGAATCACAGAATAATTTAGACTGGAAGCGACCTCCGGAGCCCATCTAGGTCCAACCTCCTACTCAAAAGAGGTCTGATTAGATCTGCTTACTCCAGGTGTCGTTCAGTCTAGGTCAAATTACCTCCAGTAGTGGGGATTTCACACACTCTGGGCATTTTTGACCACCTTCATTGTGAAAAATACTTTGTATGTGACTAGAATATCCCATGTTCCAGCTGGTGTCTGTTGCCTCTTGCCATACTGCTGTGTGCTTTGAAGATAGTCTAGCTGTATCTTCTCTACACTTTCCCATGCGGTGACTGCAGACAGCTCCCCTTAGACTTCTCCTTGTAAGGCTGAACAAACCCCACAGTTCCAACCTCTCCTCATGTGTCACGGGTTCTGTTCAGGGGAACGCGGTGTCTGGAAACTCACTGCTGAATGACTTCATTGGCATTTGCTTGGAGACGCAAGAGGGTAGAGTTTGGTTTTGAGGTACCTTGAAAATACTAATTAAAATGTCAAGTTGTTTTTGCCATCTTCAGCAAAGCAACCTGGGTCACAGAGGGGTTAAATATCTTGCCCAAGGTCCGGGGCTGAGAACAGTATGCAGAAATCTTGAATTTCAGCCATTGTGTTGTAGTCTGTCCTAGGAAATGCTTCACAAAATAAGCTTTTAATAGAAGCGGTCACTTGTCTTTACAGTGCTGGATCGGATTTTAGGTCTGTCCTTACCAAAAAGATGGCCATGTAGATTGTTAAGATTAACATTAAATCACATGCTAATGCTTTGCAAAGAAAATAATCTTCCTTAAGCAATCAAAGCTGCAAAAGTAGAGGATGCAGAGAGGCTGACTGCAGCCAAACGCCTGCGTGCCAGCTGCGGGCAGCGAACACGTACCTTGTTACCTTGCACGTACCCTTTGGTGAGAGCAGCTTGGTGCTCCCGCTGCGACACGGCAGCAGTGTATCCACCCGTTCTTGATCAGTGCGTGCCATGAAAAGAACTGCTCTGTTGTGTAATAAGCTTTTGTAACGGGATGAGCCACCCAAAAATCAGAAGCTTTATAGATTTAACAGCCTCTATGGGTATTACAGTGGGTGGACTGACAAAGCAGAGGAACAAAAGAGAGCTCTGAATGGAATTATTAAAGTTTGCACAAGGGGGTTACATACTGTTGGATTTAGCACACAGTGGATGGGTAGGAGTCGGTGTTTTCAGATCTGTTTAGGTTTGTGTTGCGTAAGGGAGATATCCGGGTAAAGAGGAAAGCTGTGTGGTTGTAACGATTCACATTTGATATCTAAATCCAGTGATGCTTAAGCCACATGGCAGGCCATTGCCAGCTTATTTAGCTCTTGCAGTGGAAATCTTTTGGTTAATTCCTGAAACATGTTTTTTCTATTGAAATGTCTTTGAGAATAAAAGATAGCCTTTCTTCAGAAAAGAGAGTGCTGCTTTAGTCTGTGCCCATTGTGCTTAACCTGATCGATTCATAGTGTGATATACGAGTGTTCATGCTTCTTGCATTAAAGTTGAAAATGCCTTTAATGTTCTAACTGGCAGAACCTAGAAATGGAGAACTGAGAACAAAAAAATGGAATTATTTTTTGCTGGCTTTTTTGTTGCTAAGTGTTACGTTGTCTGTGCAGGGAAAACTCTCTTATCTGAATGTGGTCTCCTGGCATTGATTCTGGGTGAGTGGGGACTGTCTCCACCTGGTCTCTCAGGTACACTGGGCAAAATCTATGCGAGAAATATTCTCCTTTTGCTGAAATGGCTGACGTCTCCCTGTTTGAGTCGTGTTCATGCCTTGCCTTCCAGTCCAGATGTCCGTGAGATCTGACACTTGTCTTGTTCAGGCTATATAGATTTGTTTTGAAAGGAACTTCACAAGGGATTAATCTGAAGCTTGGATATTGTGCTAATAATCATAATTGGTGAGTCAGAAAGAAATCAAATGTCCCTTTCTGTTTGATATCCATATCCGTGCCAAGACACATTTTTAAATGGATCTTTTTTTCACTCCCTTGACTACTTGTCAGTATTCTTACCATCTTCTACCCTACAGCAAGATTTCTTTCCTTCAGTCCAGTAGTTCTGCATCCGGCAATATGCAACAGCAATCTGTGGATTTTTTGCTGTTCAGATTTATCTGTTTCTTACAAGTTCAGGCATAAACTTTAAAAGAAATTATTCCAGAAATTACCCGCAGAGCTAGAAAAAAGTCCATCTGTCCACTGAACGACCAGCTCAGCGCTGAGTTTAGTACCTGCTCATACTTAACTGGGACTGGCTGGCTGGCGTCCTCGTACTTTGGTTTTGTTTTTTCTTTTTTTATTAATTCAGTAATTAGAGAATTAGGAGAGAGAATTAGAGAAATAGGAGACACTTTCTGTGTTTAATTAGACTATGGCACAAAGATCTGTAGCCATATATTTTTTCCTAAAAAATATTAATTCCCACTGCATTAATATACTTAATTCTAGAGATTGCAATTAGATCCATGGCCTGCTACTTCCTATGTATAGACTATTTATAATCCCAGTTAGCGAAATTACAGCTGCTTAAGTGTCAAAGCAAAAAATCAAACACAAGCATATTAAATCTAATTTTCTGCTCTTCATGTCAAGTTCTTCTGCTAAGACAAAAATACAACGTAATTCAAAATACAGGCAAAAATGTGGGCAAAGTTGAAAATTCAATCCAGCTCAGCTGTTTTTAATTTAACCAACTACCTTCTGAAATTCCTCAGAACTGTTAGTGTTACCTTCTCACAAAGTCTGAAGAAAATGAGGAAAATACTAACAGTTTGGAAGTTTGCCATATACTTTCAATAAAAGTATTAAAGGTTAAAAGGGTGACCCAGAAAATTACCGGACTGTTTGTTTGGTGTCTGTCCTGGTAAGGTCGTAGGACAGTTAATATAGGACTGTATCAGCAGAGAGTTAGAGGCTGGGAATACAGTTAGCGGCAGTCGGCAGGGTTTTGTGGAAGGTAGGCTCCGTTAGAGAAACGTCATGTCCTTTTGGGTAGAACGATGGGATCGGGTGACGTGATGTCATGTGGCACGGTGAGTGAGAACGCCTGCCCTGGGCAGAGTAAAGAGGTTGACTCTCAGACGAACTAAAACTGCCTGACTGAGAGTGGGTGACTACTGTCAAGGCAGCGAGTGGGGCCAGGTCCCTTGGGGTCACGTCCCCCCTGCTGTCTGCTGTCTCCTGCTGACGGCACCGAAGCCCAAACGCGCCTCTGCAGTCCCCACCCTGAGCCAAGACCGGGGCAGAGTTCCCGCAGGTTCTGCTGCGGCCCTCGGTGATGACAGCAACTCAGAACCATAGAACCTGATGGCTAAGTGGTCACCCGGCTCTCGCACCAAACCCGAGCAGCCAGGCGTCGCCAGCTGGCCCGCTGGCCCTTGGTCAGGGCTGGCCGGCCGCGGGCAGAGCCTGCTGCGGGGCGAGCAGGCCGTGCCAGGCGGGCAGCTGCCCCCCCACCCCGGCGCTGGCAATTCTGCTCTCGCCTTTGGTACTGCGGCTGCTCCTTTCGGGTGCCTCTGCACGGGGCGATTCGGAAGCTGACCAACCTTGTTGCTGTGCTGTTTTTGCCAGTCTCGGGTTAGGAATAAGGACAGCTGAACACCTCCTCCAAAGCTGGTTCTGCCTCGGGGAGTTCGGGGCAGGCAGAGGCGCCTGCACAGAGGTGACATCTTGCCCCGTGTCCCGCTGCTGCGGTTGCAGAGCAGGCAGAGGCAACAGGCTGCCCAGGGAGGCTGTGGAGTCTCCTTCTCTGGAGATATTCCAGCCCTGCCTGGACGCGGTGCTGTGCAGCCTGCTCTGGGTGACCCTGCTTGGGCAGAGGGTTGGGCTGGGTGACCCACAGAGGGCCCTGCCAACCCCTGCCATGCTGGGATTCTGTGATTCTGTGAACAGCAGCACCAGCCGCTGTGATTCCCAGTCCTTGGAGTGATGTGGGAAATTGATATTAGTTTGATTTTTTTATAGTTTTAATTTCATTAAAATGAAACTCCTTCGAAATAACCTAGCAGAGTACAGCATCATCTCTGTTCTGCTGCTGGAGAAACACAGGTCTGCGTATTTTTTTCAAAGCCGCAAGAGGAATCTCTTTTGGCAGCGGGGGTTTGTAGCTAACGACTCTGTTTCGTGCTCATTTGTTCCCTCCCCCCGCTTTTTTAATGAACTGCGGGACAAAGCGCGGGAGCCTGGGAAACGGCACGGAGGGGCGCTTGGAGGCGGGGCACGGCGCGCTGGCTCGCGGGGTCTGTCCCAGGACGCCAGCGGCTCCCCGCACCCCCGGCGCGGCTGCCCGCCGCACGGCCCCGCA
>Ga0065711_1035497_pt1 | contig 22241 bp, 13 predicted proteins | sample Hoacrofraction12_FD_59098 | JGI IMG/M metagenome (GOLD analysis project Ga0065711, IMG submission 59098) | Hoatzin crop microbial communities from Cojedes, Venezuela - Epithelial fraction 12 v2 (version 2) | ecosystem: Host-associated > Birds > Digestive system > Esophagus > Crop | place... | reverse complement strand
GGGTAAAAAAAAAAAAAAAAAAAAAATTATCCTTATGGGATAAAGAATTTGTTTTGTCACCAGTCTAGAAGAACCCAAGAGATGTAGCGAGGATTGGACAGCTGGTGTCTCTTGTTCTTTATAGCCTCATTAGCACTGCTGGCCAGGCTGCTTTAACACACGCATTATCCTCAGTGAGAGTGACAAGATGCTGTGAATGGGCAGAATCAACTTAGAGAATCCACTTACACAGAGGTCTGCGAGATCATTTTCTTCTGCAAGGTCCCACAAAAACATTTATTACGCTAATTTTCTACATCCGACTGGAAGCATGTCTGAGACAGTGGCACCAAAACTACCAATCTAATAGTTAATACAACTAATAGTACTACCAAGTAGTACTACTAGTACAGCTATCCAATGCAGCCCTGCATTTTGTTTAACAAGCCCTGCATAGCTGTACTACAGTGCACAGCTACAGTACATCACTATACTAGTTTCAGACAAAAATTATTATCTCTTCCTGATTTTGGACTACGTCACGCAGGCGCACCAGCTGAACTCCATACCATTTGGGTATTTCTGCACTGTTACACAGTGTCAGTCCATCGTCTGGGAGTTAATCACCAAGCTGTTAATTCATGAATGAGCTTGAGCACTGGCTCCTTTTCTTGGTTAACTTTCCTTACTTCTACTCCAGATCTTCTCTTGCCTTTAAAGAAAGGTCACAGCTTCTTGTACACTGCCTAGGGCTGCTGTGGTGAATTTCAGACGACATTTTAAAAACCTCACTTTAAGATAAGCACACAAGATGTGTAATTTTATCAGAAATTATTAAAGTTTGATGAATTCATAAGAACTGAAAGCGTGGCAGGCAGCAGTAACAGCTCCAACTGTAGCCTATAACAATACTTAATATGTATTGAAATACAAAATATTATCTTACATGCCTTCATCCCAATGTGTAACCTGCCCTACCCGTACTATCAGAAGTCCCAAATTCACATCTGCAGGAATGCTATATATTAAGTTACAGATATGGTCCTCAGTGTATACTCTCATAAGCAATGATTAATGCACAATAATCTAGAAGAAATTAAAAGGTACTACATGTAGTGCATTTTAACTTGATGTTTTCCTGGAAAGTGATAGCAGATATTGTCCAATGAAGAAAGATACAGAATTAATTATAATAATGAAATGCTTTGTTCAGTATTAAATATTTAAAAACAAAATACATATTGACATAGGGACTGCCAAATTAGAGAGAAAGGTTGGTGAAAAATTTTTTGCAGGATTTAAGCATTAATGTTTTTCTTTTTTTTTTTTAAGATCTATCTTTATATGTCCTCATCCTGCAACTTAGCACATACAGCTGCAGCAGAATCTTCTAGGTGGAAGGATTTAACCTATAGAATCAAACAAAATTTTGTGCTTAGCAGTCTGCTTAATGCTAAACAAACAAAATAACACAGTACACAATAACTGACAGTTTTAAAAAAGAGGCAAATTATTTCAAACAACATAATGAGTGCCAGGCTCAGCTACTGATGGAAAGAGGCAGAGAAGAATAATGGGGAAGGACCCACATTATTTGTCTCCAAACAAACACTGAAACGTCTCGAAATATCTGAGCTGAAAGGAGTGCAAGATGTGAATGAACAGAAGGCAGAAAGATATGGCGCAGTGACAGTATTTGAGCCAGTCAAGACGCCAGAGAAAGACAAAGCAGAGTTAAGTAATAAATGGAGGAGTTGGCTGGAAGTTGCCCAGAGCCAAGGATTTAGATGAGAGGAAGAGGGAGAGCTATGAGACAAAAGACAGTCACAGAGAAAGGTGATGGAGATTCAGGAGAAGAAACAGACTGTGAAAGGATTCCAATTAAGAAGATTTTAGTGTACTGTAACTACCACAAGTACCACTCAGAAAGATTTTCTTGGCAAAGTATATACTCAAACAGCTTAAACCGCAGTACTTATATGGGAGGGCAGTCTCCTTAGGATATAAGCAATAAAAAATCATCCTGATATTAAGAATTTGCCCATAAATACATTTAACCATGTGAGTACTGAATGTGTGCAAGTGGAAAGACAACAAGCCTGTCACTTATCACTCAATATAAGTTTAAAGGTAAAAAATTAGTAAGCGAAAAATTGTGTTCAAGACCAGCAAAAACATATTTCTGTAGCTGTAGGATCACACAGTTCAGAGTCATTAAGGAATCTCCATCCGCTTCTGCAAAAGCAGCCATGTTAATATTTACATCTAACTATAACAGAAGCACACAAGCCAGTCTGACACCTAAAATTATTTGATAATTCACTTCCCAAAGATCTACTGCTATGCTGTTTCACAAGTCCTGTAACAACTGATACCTACTTTTTCTGCTTAACGAAGGCAGGAACAGAAAGCAAGCACTGAACACCCCTCTGCAATGGTCAGATACTCCATAGTGACATCTCAGCATGACGGTGGTACCTAACAGAAAGAAATTACTTTGGTTCACACTTTTGTAAGTCTGGCATCAGTACACCCAGTGTCACTACTGACTGAGTCATGAGAAACCTAAGTTGGTCTGTATCACACAAAATTTCAAAAGATTCAGCTGACTTTTTTTTAATGCAGCTGTCTCTGAACAGCTTTTTAGCATTTCATGAGCCTACAGAAACTCCAAAGCTGTGCTACGCTTTTATCAGCTAAATCTTCTTGTTGTGATTTTTGAAACACTATCAAATAAAATTATAGGCACAGACAGACTTCTACTGGCTTTTTCAGCCTCAGGAAAATTGGATGACTGAGCAAAGGGAACTGATCACTAATCCTGCAAATCCTCTGAATTGAGTTTTCACGTATGTTCAAGTCCCATCACCAGTGAAAATGATTCTGGATAGGATACAATTTTTGGATATGCTCGCAGTCAAATCTCAATTAAACGTGGATTATCTTTATTGTGGCATACTGTGATTCACAAATGGGCTTCATTCAAAATGTTAGGAAAGCAGTCAGCCATATTCATGGAGCACTGAGACGTGCTTTTATCAATTTCAGTCAGCATTTGTACGAGAATCTGAGCTGTGTCACTGACACTGTTTTGCATTCTTCTTTCCACCGAACTTAAACAGTAATACTATTTTACTTTATTTTATTATTATCCATGCTTTTTTTTTTTTTATGTAAGGCATTCCAAAGCCCCACTTTCCTCAGCTAATCATGAACTGGCTGTATTAAACAAGGGGCAATGTTTAAACAAACAACAAAACCAAAAAACAATCCATAGGCTGTCTTCTTTCTCAGTTAATTTCTGGAAAAATAATTGATTTCTTTACTCCTTTTCTTTGGTACCATTTCTGACTTCATCATTACACACAATCACTGGACTTTTTTTTCATTTTCATAGCTATTGAATATTCCCTGCTTTCATAGATTTCACAAGAAGCTAGAGGCAAACAGTACTTCTGAAAATAAATTATGCCACCTATTTAGATAGCTTCCCTTGTGAAAATACAGGGGTCTGAAGTGACAATACATTGCTAAAATATTTTAGCTTTCTTTGAATAAATTAGGGTTCAAACTATTTCCTTTATGCATAAGTTTTCCTGGCATCATGTTTTTTTTTGTAAACTTGTAGTGAAATGTACTTTACATGAAAGAAAAACTTCAGAAAAAAGTTATAAACTACTTCTGACCTATACGATAAGAAAGGTATACATAGTTCATTAAAAATAAGCATTGCTTCTCTGACAGGAGAGTTTTTGATTCTTTGTATTGACTGATATTAGAACAGTTCAATATGAAACAACTAAAAGTGAGTAAAATGTTCAGCAGGGTAAACTACACTGTCTCAGCTTTTCCCTTTCCCTTCTCCCCAGGATCAATGGTAGAACTATAAAAGGAAATAACTACATGGAATTTAATATTTCCCCCCAAGAAATTGTCCAGAACACTTCTTCTATCCCTTACAGCATTTCTGGGAACTGACTTGCTTTCTGAGAAAGATAAAGACACACTACAAAACATTCCTAAACAGTACTAGAACACTGCAATAAGACAGTGGATAACATCAGTGTAAGCAGTGTTATTAACGGGGAATAGTTTTTTTCTTTTTTTTAATATCAGAGCAAAAAAAATTAAAAAGAAAAAAGAAAGAAAAAGAAGGTAAGAGTCAAATGTCTGACTAGCTCAGTATCCTACATCTAACAGCGCCCTGTGCCGAAGGAAGTGTGTAAGAACATGTGAGCACATGCAATACTTTCTCCATGTCCTCCCACCACGTACAACTCAGACACCTGGTTTTGTGCAAGCCATTCAGTAAATCTCAGCAGACTTCTCCTGGTGTCCCCTGCGCTGAGGTAAATGTTGGGGTCTGCAGTATCCTTTGACAAAATGTTCCACAGCTCAGCTGCACACTGCCTGAAGGACTGTCCTTTTGCTTCTTCAGAACCTGGCTCCTACAAACACGCTTTGGTGTACTTCAGGTAGTGTACTGGAGAGAAAGTGAAAAATCCAGCCCTATCCAATCTCTCCAGCCACTCAGTTTTACAATCTCTGTCATGCTTCTTGCCAGTTCTCTTCTTTTTTTTTCCCAGGTTGAAGAGATTATGTTGTTATTCCTCATATGACAAATTATTTTGTGCTTTAAAACATCCTATTATCCTTTCCTGAACATGATCCAGTTTTACCATCCACTTTTTGAGACAAAGAAATGAGAACTGCAATATATTCGAAGCTTGAGAGCACTAGATTTTGTGCAGTGGCATAATATTTTTGGGTTTTATTTATTTTCTGAAAATTCATAGCATTCAATTTGCTTTTTTGAAAGCTATTGATTTTTCAACATATATTTACATGGAATTATCCGTCATTTCTGAAAGGTAATGGTTAGCTTCATTTTATATATTAAGTGAAACTAGTTTTTTTTTGTGCATAGCTTCATATTTATTTCTTGAATTTCACCTGCCTTTTTACTGCTCTGTGAGTGCTTTCTCCAGTTCTTCACAACACTTCTCCCCAGATAGCATGCTATGATACGCATTGGATAGAACAGTATTCCTGCCCCTGAGAGAGGTGAGGTCGGATATCAGGATACACATCTTCAGGCACAGCAATACTGATTTTATAGTTAGTGATGAAGACTGACTAGGACTGGAGGAACTGTTGAGATAATGAAAAAGAGCAGAATGAAAGGAGAATAGTACATTGGAGGAGGTTTCAAAAGTCATGAGGGAACATGCTACTCTAGAACAGCTACCTCTCCACACCAGTCATTTCCTTTGTTTTATAGTACGATTCAATAAAGGACTGGCTAATTACAACAGTCTGAAAACTACAACAGACATGATGCAAAAAAGAGCTAGAACTTTACTTCACTAATTATCACCTAAATTTCTTTTTAATACTGTCTGTATTTATTCATATTTTAACAAGTATCTGCTGAAATGACAAGCGACATTTCACAGTCTCAACTCTGACACATCTACATGTTAAAACCAGTCAAGTTTGGGGACAGTTTTCTCCCCCCCCCAAAATGCTTTTTTGGGAAGACTTTTTTTGAGGCTTAGTGCATGGTTGATTGTGTAACATCTGCAAGATACTACGTGCATGTTCAATAACACTTGCCCATCAAAACCACCAGAAGAAGCCACAAGTATCTTAGCTTTATCAATGCTTTCTCAAACCCAAAGGGCTGTATTAGGAAACAGAGAAAACACTCTTCATTATGTAACCTGGCCCTTTTTCTTGGCCTCACTCAGGTCTGGCAGAGCAATACAAAGCCTTAGATTTCTAAGCACCTAACAAGTAGTTTGCTTAATTCACTTGAAAATATTTCTGTCATTCAATTCATTTTTTCAACTGTTCCATGCAGTTATATTACATTACTGAGGAAAAAAAATAAGCTGTATTCTTTTGAAAATTCAGGGTCTAATTAAAAGGTGGTTCATTAGCTAAATGGATTTTTGTCACATGAAATTTTTCACTGGCATGCTAATGAACCAGATATAAATACCAGCCATTTCTGCAATCCAGCAACTTCAAGGCTGCCAATATTACATTTACTTTAAGAATAAAATTAGAATTTAGCAATTGTTGGCCATCTAGCATATAATTTTGTTTTGGAAAGCATTCCTATTTAAATCAATCATTAGCACATACTTGCTCTCAGTCCTGTTTGAAGTTAAGCATGCATTCAGTACTGTTCTTGAAAATGGTGAGTTTCTCTTTCAAGGCACAGTGATAGCACACACCATGCTAAAGCTTACCACTATATGAATGTGACAGCAAAATGCTATTGGTCATATTTCTGATTCATATAAAAGGTGTACTTTATATTCTAAAATTCTTTCATCTTCAACATGTAGATGCCAAAGGAACCAAATGAGAGGCATAACTTCCTTTTATTTGTGTTGCTCACAGTTCTGTTGTAACAGTAAACCTGTTATGCAAATTCTGCACGCTGGCCAAAGGCCTCTAAGGTTTGTCCTCCTGAGCCCTATACTTGGGTCACCAAGAAGTACAATTAGTTTCATTTCATCAAATTTCCTGCTAGGATTTAAAAATGGGGATGCCATTTCAGTGGACTAAGGACCATAAAATAATTTTCCAGAAAATCCCAACATAATCTGTTAAGTTTTACAGTCCAAAGTCAAATGCAGTGCCTTACTACACTGACACGGAGACAATGACAAAATTGTACTTAACTAGAAATGTACTATGGAAATACAGGTAGTTCCCAGGGGAAAGTACGCAGAATTAAATAAGAGTTCAATTTTTAGAACAATTAACAAAGACAGACTACAAAGTACCAAAATGTATGATGAGATCCTAGACCAAAATTAGATGTTTTTTTAATTTTTTTTTTTTCCTAATGGAATAAATCCAACTTTGATTTGGCTTGATGGAAGCTAACAACACTGCAGCAATAAAAAATTATCACATCACTTACAATACAGTTACCAGGATTCAGTTGCTTAAAATGAACGTTACATGCTGAAATTAATTTGCCCAAATCCACAAACGTGTAGATCATTCCGGGTCAGATTTGCCAGTTCTGTGCCTGTGCTTCAGACACCCTAGGGCATATAAAACTGTGTGTCTCCTATTCTGCACACTTTTGCACCTATTCCAAAGATTGTGTGGAGTAAGGAGGTAACAGTAATTCAGAATTACTTCCTTTCATTTGCAAAATGATCTTACAGGGTACTTAAATGGGTGGCAGAGATCATTTTTTATGAATGAAGAAAGTATGAACATTCTTCTTTCAAAAGCTATGGGTAGGAAAGCCTAAGTCACATGAAGGAGAAAAGTAATAGGAATAAAGCAGAATTGATGAAAGGGCTGTGGGAGTGTAGTAAGAATGATTGCTGAGTAAGAAAGTGAAGCAGTATTTTATACAGCTGGTTCACAAACACATTACCAAAAGGGTGGCTGGAAATATTTCCATGACTATTCAAAGCCGTGACTGTTTAAATATTAGTATCGTTCGATGTTGTTTTTAGCAACCAAAGCTGCTAAAGCAGACCTGAATTCCAAGAAACCTTTCATTTGTTCTGCTGGAACACCCAGCTGTCAGCCCAATTTGCACATTTAACATCAATTTCAAGGAGAGTTACACATGACAGAACTCACCCCTCTGATGACAGACCTGCAACTTACTTTACAAAGTTAATTGAACCTGCTTATATGCTCTGTCTTGCTGACCGTCCACATTACTAATACTTCAAGCCCAGGCTATGTCACAGACTTGTTGGTAGCCTGAAATCCCCTTGGAGCCTGCAATCACACCTAACCCACGTGAAGAAAGCTTAACGTCCTTGCTCTGTGCCACAAGGGTGGAATGACTAACTCACTGGGGTGAATGAAGCTGCGTAACGCCAGCCCTACCGTGAAGATTTTGATAGATGTATGAGGTCTGTGCAGACGTATCTCAGCAACTGTAACTACACAAAGAATTGTTCAAGCTCAGGCTATTCTGTGAACCGCATGAATATCCATCCAGTGAGTCTCATAGACCAAACTGGACAAGCAGTGGGTTGCTAGTGTTGACCAGACATGCAATGCAAACACACCCTATGTGATGGCTCTCATACGAAGCACCTACATTAACTGAAATACAATTACGCATAGGGAAAAAAAAATTAGGACTTGAAAGTAAATGAGTATGGTCAGAAATACCATGGAAGACAGGAAAAAAACCCCAGACTTACAGAATCATAGAATCATTTAGTTTCAAGATCATCAAGTCCAACCATTAACATAACACTGTGAATTCCATCACTAAACCATGTCCCTAAGCTCCGCATCTGTATGTCTTATAAATACTTCCAGGGATGGTACCTCAACCACTTCCCTGGGCAGCCTGTCCCAATGCTTGACTACTCTTTCAGTAAAGAAATTTTTCCTAATATCCAGTCTAAACCTTCCCTGACGCAACTTGAGTTCGTTTCTTCTCATCTTATCACTTGTTACTCAGGAGAAGAGACCAACACTCACCTCATTACAACCTCCTTTCAAGTAGTTGTAGAGAATGATAAGCTCTGCTCTGAGCTTCCTATTCTCCAGGCTAAACAACCCCAATTCCCTCAGCCGCTCCTCATAAGACTTGTTCTCCAGACCTTTCACCAGCTTCACTGCTCTTCTTTGGACATGCTCCAGCACCTCAATGTCTTTCTTGTAGTGAGGGGCCCAAAACTGAATTCAAGGTGTGGCCTCTCCAGTGCTGAGTATAGGGGGACGATCACCTCCCTCATCCTGATGGCCACAATATTTCTGATATGAGCCAGGATGCCGCTGGCCTTGGCCACCTGGGCACAATGCTGGCTTATAGTCACCTGGCTGTCGACCAGCACCTCCAGGTCCTTTTCTACCAGGCAGCTCTTCCCCCAGACTGTAGCGTTGCATGGGGTTCTTGTGACCCAAGTGCAGAACCCGGCACTTAGTCTTATTGAAGCTCATACAGTTGGCTTCGGCTCATTGATACAGCCTGACCAGATCCCTCTGTTTCCCCCTGCATCTAATAGAGCATGGAGATTCTCCTTCACCCTCCTTTTGTTGCTAATGTATTTACAGAAACACTTTTATTGTCTTTTATGGAAGTAGCCAGGCTAAGTTCTAGTTGGGCTTTGACTCTTCTAACTTTCTCCCTGTATAACCTCATTACATCCTTGTCCTCCTGAGTGGCCTGCCACATCTTCCAAAGGACATAAACTCTCCTTTTTATCCTGAGTTCCAGCCAGAGCTCCCTGTTCAGACAGGCTGGTCTTCTTCCCCACCGGCTTGTCTTTCATCACATGGGGACAGCCTGCTCCTGTGCCTTTAAGACTTCCTCCTTGAAGAATGTCCAACCTTCCTGGACTCTCTTGCCCTTCAGAACTGCCTCCCAAAAGGGACTCTGTCAACCAGACTCCTGAAAAGGCCAAAGTCTACCCTCTGGAAGTTCAAGGCAGCTATTCTGCTAACCCCTCTCCTTACTTCTCTGAGAATCGAAATCTCTGTCATTTCATGATTGCTGGGCCCAAGATGACCTCCAACTATCACCCACAAGTCCTTTGCTGTTCACAAACAATAGGTCCAGCAGGGTGCCTTCCCTAGTTGACTCACTCATCAGCTGTGTCAGGAAGTTATCTTCCACACACTCCAGGAACCTCCTGGACTGTTTCCTATCCACTGTATTGTATTTCCAGCAGACTTTTGGTAATTTTAAGCCCCCCACAAGAACAAGGGCCAGCAATCGTGAGACCTCCCCCAGCTGCTTATAGAATATTTCATGTGCCTCTTCATCCTGGTTGGGTGGTCTATAACGGACTCCCACCATGGTATCTGCCTTGTTAGCCTTTCCCCTGATTCTTATCCATAAACATTCGACCCTATCATTGCCATCATCAAGCTCTAGACAATCAAAACACTCTCTAACATACAGGGCTACCCCACCGCCTCTTCACCATTGCCTATCCCTTCTGAAGATTTTTAGCCATCCATTGCAGCACTTCAGTTGTGTGAGTCATCCCACCATGTTTCTGTGATGGCCACTATATCATAGTTTTCCTGCTGCACGATGGCTCCCATCTCCTCCTGTTTGTTGCCCTTGATGTGTGCACTGGTGTAGACGCATTTCCAGCTAGGCTTCTGATCCCACCCCCTTTCTGGGGGGAGAAGCCTTAGTTCCTGTGTGGCCATTCTCAAGCGCTTCTGTGGTTTCTAACACCTCAATAAGCCTTGCACCTTTGCTGCTGCATGGCTCTCCATCCCCTACCGCCAATGAGACAGCAGACCGAAGGACATCGTGAGCACACCATCCCTCGCATATCCCCAGGCTTAATTCTAGTGAGCTTGTTACTGTCCCTTTCCCCCTTCAAATTTAGTTTAAAGCTCTTTCAATCAGCCCTGCTAACTCCTGTGCAAGGATCCTTTTCCGCCTTTGAGACAGGTGTGCCCTGTCTGCCACCAGCAGGCATAGCGTCATGTAAACCAACCTATGATCAAAGAACTGAAAACCCCACCAGTGACACCAGGCTCAGAGCCAGGTGTTGACCTGCTGGCTCTTCCTGTTTCTTCCCTCATCATTCCCTGCAAGTGGAGGGATAGAGGAGAACACTACCTGTGTTCCTGATCCCTTAACCAGTTGCCCTAAGGCCCTGAAGTCTCTCTTGATGGCCCTCAGACTTCTGGTTGCCACTTCACTGCTGCCTACCTGCCTGCCTACCTACTTCAGTCCGTTCTGAATAAAAAAGGTCTCATTTTGGAGCTGTTAAAGAAGAAAGAAATCTCAATGAACTTAACTCTTAGAAAGGTAGCTTTTTAACAAAAGAGATACCTCTTGCTAAGTTCATGTCATCCTGGAAATCTGAAATAGCTTCAAACTATAGCCCATTTTCTGCTGAACTTTGAACAACCCCTCGAAGTTCCTACTGGCCACCAAAACCTTAATAGAATGGAAACAAATCTTTTGTCTAGGTTGCAATGTGAAATAGTATATATGTTATCCAACCACCTTGATGAAACATTCAGTGCCTGACGAGATGAAAAATATGGCTCTTTGGGCTAATTAGGCTTGGCCTCTTTTGATAATCCATTGACTGGACGAAAAAAATCCCTCAGGGTAGATTAAGGCTGTCAAACTAAGCACCAAAATTAGGAATCTCCTTTTTTTCTATGACTTGGAAAAATATAAGAAAAATATTTGAATTGAACACTGTCTCTCAGATTATAAATTAGATGACAAGATAGAACTCTGAAGGCTAAAAAGTAATAATTTTCGAAAAAAGTGAAAAACTGAAGAAATACGTGCTAACATTTTTCTTCCCAGCTTTGGATGACAAACTTCTTTCATTTTTGCATAAATAAGTATAACTTGCATAAATAAGTATAAAAGCGGAATAGTGAAAGGTGCAAACCATTCCTGAGAATTTATATGGTGGTATTTATTTTATTCATTATATTTGAAACTAGAGTTTCACTGTGTGTGAGATTTAAAGAATAATCTGTTGTAATAAACTAGTACAAAAATTACTAGGTCCATATCCCATGAAAAAAGCATATGAGAGGAAATTAGAGTACAAAAGCATTATAAATAAATACTTAGGTCTTATACAAAACTATTGTGCCAATATAAAAAGATGTACCAAGAGCCAAAGATGGGTCTTTTGTGTTTGGTATATTAGCTAGATTTTATTATTTACCTTGAAAACAATTTTCAGAAGGCTGCTATCTGGCTGATAAAAAAAAAGAAGATGGGGGGGTGTTTACTTTTATTTGTATAAAAACTGGCATTTTCCAAAAAGAAGAAAAAACCTGACTGGTATGAAATGGCATAGCTATCAAATATATGCTCAGGTTTGAACTGTAATGGCTATTTAAATTTATACATAACTTTAGCTTCATTTTAATATACATTTATTTAAAAATATAAAATCACCAAAATTAAATATTTTTTTATTTTAATAATGTTTGTTTTTCTTACTTAACTACTTCAGTTTCTTAAGACAAAACAAATCTTATTTTAAAGAATCAGAGATTAGAAAACATTTGCTCAAGTTTACAACATATTGACAACTACATTACTGACAAGAATATATACTCTAGCAGAAACTTAGAGAAGATAACCTCTAGATTTTAATGATTTAGATGAAATGGCTCAATGCCAGCAGCTTTACAGGTTATATCTACATCTTAAGTTAAATAAAATAAACACAGGAGAGTAAAAAACCCCACTTTTACCCTCTCCAAAGGACTAAATAAAGCTTTAGGTTTCACTTTTATGACAGCATTAACTATTAGACGCAAGTATACACTAACAAAAAGCTAGTCAAGAAGCTGCAAAAACATTGACTTCAGTGCTGCATAAAATAAAAGACTTTTTTAGTAACTACCCCAAAGAACTTGGAATTACTTCTGCTGACTAATACTCCTAATTTACCACAATATGCTCAAGAAAATTCTGCAGCTTTTAGACAAGCCTGGCTTAGTGACTGCAGTGTGGGGAAATCAAGCTATTTGTTATACATACACTGACAACATGAACCTGATCCCATCTACAAATTATATATATGGGGTAAGCATAATTAACATCTTAGGTCACACAGAAGCACCTGGTATTTTGCAGATAATCACAGCTAAAGCTGTTGGGAGCAGGTTGGGAACCCTGGGTGTGCCCCTCCAGCTGGCAGGGCCTCCTGGGGCTGGCAGGGCTACTAGCCCAGCTGCTGAAAAATGGTGTTCGCAGGTCAAAGGAATGGGAACAACCAGTTTTAGCCTTTCTGCAACTTCTCCCTCAAAAACAATTAGTAAGTTCACATATTCATAGAAGTAATAACGTGTTATTGGCCAGACTCCCCTGTACTACAGTTTCATTATTTTTACTGATGTTTCTGTAACAGAAACACTGAAGCTTGGATAACAAGAAGGAATCTACTTCAGTTTGTACACGTAATAAGAATTATTTTCTCTTCTGTTGATAAATATTTAGTGGTTTAGGTAAGGTAAGAGGTTCCAGTTTACAGGGGATGACAATTAGGAAATATTTCTACCCGTAAGATGAACATAAAAATAAATAAGTCACTGAAGAAGTTAAAGAATAGAAACTCAGAATACCTTTCTCCATAAAGTCAGTCTTTTTTAGTACACACAAAGTTTTTCCATCTTAATTTTCCAACATACTAAAGAGAAATGAGAGTAAATATGGTCACATGTTAGGTAAACTATTCATCAGTTATACTCTTAATCTCTGTAGTTTTGAATTATCCAAGTCAAAAATCATTAAATTGTGTACTGAAAGCAAAGAAATGCCGCGTGATCGCTTAGGACTATTTCAGAGAACCTCACTGTCTCCAAAACACAAAAATGTCCCATATGCTCCTTCATTGTAATAGAAACCTTATGAAAAAAATAGTACTTTTCATTTTAACCCTTCCAAAACATAAATTTAAAAAGGTAGAATATTGCAAAGCATCAAAATCTTTATCACAGAGGACACTACAAGCGGCAGTATATAGAGAATGTCACTCAGGTGAGGGACTGTGAATTATTTGTATTTCCTTCCTTACTCACTTCTTGTTCTGGTAAAGAGTAATTTCATTCGGCCTTTAAAATTCCTCCTGTAAAACACATCCCACAGTTCTCAACTTTTCTCTGTCCTGTTTTCACCTCACTGATCCCAGCAATCTAACGCACAACCCTGAAGAGATCTTTGACTATGCTCTGGAAAATCCTAACCTAAATCACTTGGAGCAAATGAGAGGCCACCATAATCCGAATGCAAGGGTAGTCATAATTTAATCCCAAAGAAAAATTCCTCTGACAGAAGCAATTAAATACATCATTAAACCACTAGGTGCAGTATTTTTATGTTATGACTCCTAAATTATGTTCACTACTTATAAATATTATTTAAATGTATTATTATAGATTTAATGTCACATCTAAATCATGAAATATTATTCAAAATTATTTACTGATATAACATAAATACAAGAATTGCATCTTTATTCATTTTCATTGCATATATTTTAAAATACATTTTTAGCAGGGAATACGCAGAATTTTTTCACCACTTTTATAAGTTGGATTTGGTGTAATGTCACTTTTTCAGAGATAAAATACCAAAGAGTATCTATTATTGCTTTTAAAAATTCCTGTATGCTTTATTAATTTATACTTACAGTGGTCAATACTTCAATTTGATCTCAGCCTATTTATCATCCTGATCTATCAAGAAAAATGTCAGCTGAACCATTTCTATCAATTTGTTTTAAATGGCCAACAGAATACGATCAGATGTAATAAATGACAACTTCCATATTATGCCAGTATTTTACTTTAAGAAATTATTTTTATACTGATGAAGAAAGAAGTCCATTGCATTATGGTAAGTCTCTTAAACTGAGTGCACAAACTGTAAACCAGTGTGAATGTTTTGGCCTTTCCTCCCTCCCATGAAAGAGAAAATTGTTAATCTATGACCAGCATAAAACATTAAGCTGTCTCTGGTTTTTCATTCCAATTTAATTCACTTGGTTTCCCCTCACTGATTGCCTTTGCCTCAAGAGTCACATGTTACAAAGAGAGAGATGAAAATATAAATGTTGCTTAAGTGTGTGGTGCCGGGAACTCATTCAACTAAAACAGGAGCTATTTGTTCACAGCATCTATCAAGGTCATTCTTCACAGCATCTTTTTAACTCAGAGACTTTGTCTTGAACTTCCAGTCCTGTCTACATTCATTTCAAACTGCCATAAATCTACAGTTTCAATGCAGCAATGCCTTATATTGTTTACACTACTATGAAAAAGATTTTTGCTTCACTGGTAAGAAGTATTAGTGATCTTTTATCATTACCAAGTGTCATAAGGCTCATTAGAGAACATATGCTGATGTCCTTGAAGGAAATCATAATAGACTGTGTGATGAGTAACTGCACCAAATGTAACAGGAAAAAAAAGATCCATTAAAGAGATATGATTTTAAAGATTGTGATTTCAGTTGGACATACTATTAGCAAACTTTGTAAGATTACTTGTCTAGAAAGGACATGTACACTTCACTGGAAAATTTTAGATAGAGCCTGCAACTGTCTACAGTGGGAGTAACAGAAATCCATATCAAAGAGTATATCTGTCTTACAGAACTAAGTGGCAGTTGGGATAGCTGTGTTACTCATTATGATTCAGAAAGTCAGTGTCTGCAAAGATCTCAGCAATAATTACGTCCATTTTAGCCATATTGAGTCTTTAGGTAACACAATTCCTGTAAGATATTAGAGACACATCAAGGTTTTAGATTGGGCAAAAAGAAACAAGTTTGGAATAGAAGTTAATGGTATTGACAACACTGAGATGGTAACTGAATTTTGCAGAGATGATCATCCACAGGAAAAACACTGAGGGAAAACAGAACTCCTGACTGCTACCCCACAAGTGTGTATAGTACTGAATTATATTTGTTCTATTAAGACACTAACAGATTTAACATAAAATTTCATTATTGTTGACCTAGAGAGTAATCTACAGAATCATTTCATAGTCAGAAGAGGAAGGTAATAACTTTAAATAATCAAAATAGATTGACAGGATTTATATGATCCAAGTTTGGATTCCAAACTTTTGAACATCACTATTATAATTAATCTTATAAATCTGATATGCTTATGAGCTCACTCTTTGTTTAGAAAAACTGTGATAAGACTTAAGTTTGGAGAACCATGAAAAATTATCAATTAAATAATTGATGGAGGAGGGCAACTGGTGACAAATGATATGGAGAAGACCGAAGTACTCAATGCCTTCTTCACCTTGGTCTTTACCAGTAAAACCTGCCTTCAGGAATCCCAGGCTCCTGAGACCAGAGCGAAACTGTGGAGCAAGGAAGACTTACCCTCGATGGAGGAGGACTAGGCTAGGGGGCATTAAAATGAACTGGATGCACTTAAATCCGTGGGGCCAAACATGCTGCACCTGCAACCGTCGAGGGACCTGGCCATTGTCATTATGAGGCCACTCTTTATGATCTTTGAGTGGCCATGGCACTTGGCAGAGATTCCTAAAGAATCAAAGAGAGCAAATATCACTCTTATCTTCAGGAAGGAAGATCCAAGGAACTACCAGCCAGTCATTTGCACCTCAGTTCCTGGGAAGGTGATGGGAAAAATCCTCCTGGGAAGCATTTTCAAACACATAAAGGACAGGAAGGTGATCAGCAGTAGTCAGCATGGATTTAAAAAGGGGAAATCATGCTAGATTAACCTCCTTGGCTTCTACAGTGAGGTGATCAGCTTGGTGGAGGAGGTGAGAACAGTATATGTTGTTTAGTAACGACGAGGCCCAGAGGGCTGTGATCAGTGGCACTAATTCCTGTTGAATCTAGTGACTGAAACTAGCCAAAAAAACCTAGTGGTGTATCCCAGGACTCAATACTGGAGCCAAAACTGTTCAACGTCTTCATTATTGGCCCAGGCAATGGGACAGAGTGCACCCTTAGCAAGTCTGCTGACGAGGTAAAATTGGGAGGAGGGACTGATAACCAGAAAGTCTTGCTGCCACCCAGAGGGACCCATACTGGAGAAGTGGGCTGACAGCAACCTCATGAAGTTCAACAAGGCAAAGTGCAAATTCCTGCACTTGGGAGGGAATAACCCCAGGCATCAGGACATGCTGAGGGCTAAACAGCTGGAAAGCAGTTTTGCAGAAAAGGACCTTGGGTTCCTGGTGGCCAGCAAGTTGAACATGAGCGAGCACCCTTGCAGCAAAAAAAAGGCTAACAGTATCATAGGCACAAATTAAAATGTACATAATTCCATGTGAATGTGAGAAAACACTCTTTTACTGTGAGAGTGGCCAAGCACAGACACAGGTTGCCTAGAGAGGTTGTTCAGTCACCTTCCTTGGAGAAATTCAAAACCCCATTGGTTGCGGGCCTGGGCAACCTGCTTTAGGTGACGCTGATTGAACAGAGGCTTGGGCTAGATGATCTCAAGAGGTCCCTTCCAACCTAAATAATTCCAAGATTCTATGACTAATTCTCTTTCCTTTTTTGTGTAATTCTGTTCTTATCCCAGTCTCTAAATTCTTAACTCCTTTACAGCATCTTCAAAGAACATGCAGTCTGAATAAGCTGTTTGTAGCGAAGCAACACACTCATGTATACTACTTTCATGTGAATTACCTGTGAGAAACTATGCATCATGTTTTATGTGATCTATATGTAAACTTACCTCATGACATGCATACTTGTTATGGACGGAACGCTATAGTGCTTTTAAAATGCTAATTAGAAATTCTCTGAACCACTTCAATTAGAGAAGATATTTATAAACCCTTCCCTTCCTTATAAAAAGAACATCAAAAACAATATAATATCATATGTCTCCTGTTAGAAGAGCCTTCAAACAGAGTTTCGTTTATATGAAACTTCATTTTCCAAAACCATGGTTCAGGAACACATCGTAAGGTCTTGTTATTGAATTTCTCTCAACTGATTTTATTTGTCCATTTTCAGCTTAAAGGGTTAGTTAAGTTCGGCAAAGATAAAATAAAATTCAAATAGTAACTTTATATTCATTATTTTTGCTACCTTCATTAAATATCTAGGATAAAACTTTGCCTGTATCCCATTTTTCAATTACAAGTCTTCTAGCACTGGCACTGTGATAGATTAATTTTTTGTGGTTAATAATAATACACCCAAACAAATTCAAAACTAAGGCATACTCACATGGATACTTCAACCTGCTACTTGAATGCTGGAAATACAAACAGATATGTAGAACTAAGGCTATATAACTGCTGTATCTGTAGAATCAGAGCATTCTTGTTCACATGGAAGTAAGCTATGTTTGCAAACACAAATGAACCCAGAAAAACTAGGATAACCCAGTTTTAACTGGCAGTTAAAAGTCCTACGGAGTAGGGTAGCCCTCAGAGCACAGTTACGAAAACTGTTCCTCCAGCCACCAGCAAGTGAAGTACCAAAAAAAATATAATTTTTGTGCTTTTCATTCCCTTAAAAACCTCTGAGGACTAGAATATGAGGATTCAAGACCTTAGGCCAGTTTAAGAATAATACTTCTTCAAGTATTTATCCATATTCTAGTAAACAGTCCTTCACAGGTTGAAGTATTTTTATTATAAGATGGTAAAATGGATCTCCCAGAGATAGCCCTTAGCAGTTGGCATGTTTTCAAACAGCAGTGCGTAATATTTGACAACCACACAAAATTGCCAGAATGCTTGTTTTCAATTCTTTCTAATGCAAAGTGAACTGATGCCATAAAATTGGCAGTAACAAACACAACATTCTCCATGTAATAATCAGCAGAGATAGGTGCAGCTACAATTACATCCAGAATACATTACAAGGAGCTCCTGGGTACATATCTTACTTGTCAATTAAACAAAATTATTTGAGAAATAATCTGAATATTCACCAACCTCTTCCAGCAGTTGAGAGGCCTTCCCTACATCACAACAGGCACCATAACTTCTAAGACACTAAAACTGAAACCCTTTACCTCATCTTTCTTTTTTTTCCTCCCTTCTCTTCTCTGCATCTCCAAAGTTCCATATAATATTACACACTGACTTCATGGATCATCAGCAAGACTGTCAGGTTTACATCCATGGTGTACATTCTAACAGTTACAGATCCTTTCGCACATTTTCCCACAAAAAAATAATTCTCTCAACTCTAATCTGCCATGCTCCACTTGCTTTGTGATACTCCATTTCTACTCTCCATCCTAGCTAAGGCCACACTCCCTACTTGGTCCGTCAGAGTTCCCCTTTCTCGATTGCCCATGCTCTCTTCTTCTTCCTGCTTCACTATTAATATTACCCACTTCAAAGATCACAGTCTCTCCACATTCTCACCCAACTTCATTCACCTCTGATCTCCCACTCCCAACAACTTCTGGTTTAGCCAGTCCCAACCAGCCTCCTGGCTTCCTGTTTTGGGATGCAGCTAAGGTTTTGGAGCCCTGACGATTCCCTGCTGCCAGGAGGGGTGGGCTTGCTCACTGGTCCTTTCAGCCTCTGGCAGCACGCTTGCCTGTCCTCCCACACCCTGGCTCTGGTCTTCATCAGACCACTAGCAAAATGTTCAGCTCATTAAACCAGCAAAAGCTACTCACCTCTCTCCTTGCTGGCTCAGGTTTCAACTTGCTTAGTGATCTCACTCAAATTACCAAAAAGCAAGAAAAACACCAAAGATGTTCCAAGGAAGGGGAGGGACAGTGAGAGAGGAGGCCTTTGCTGGGAGAAGGGAATGTAGTAAGGAGAGAATGGACCTGTCCCTTTCAGAGCCATTGGCTCAGCCATTTTACTTGGCACAAGCCTTAATCATTCAGTTCTCTTCCATGTTGATTTTAGTTTCTCTACAGTCCTACTAACTTTGGCTTTCTGTGTTTGTTGGGTGTACTGTTCTTTCACAACTACTAGATACCAGAAAAGGAGTAATTGTCACTGGCTTGGGGTTAAGGTAACACCATTCTTCTCATTTGTTCTCTTTCTTGCTTTCACCTTTCCCAGTTGCCAGTTTTTTATTTTTTTTCCACAGCAGCACTAAGATATAAAACAGAAAGTCTGGTGGATGACCCATCCCAGTCTCATCCTAACTCAAAGCATGGTCACCTGTCACTGTCCTGGAATAATGGGATGTCCTGGCTGACTTGCCCTAAGTCACAGAGGCTATGTCATAAGCAGAGATTTTTAAGTTTCCTGCTCTGAATCAAATTCACTTCAATAACTGCTAAAAATACCACTAACCTTCCTCCTCTTTCAGATAATACTTAGTAAAACAGAATATGGTGTAATTTTGTAGTAATTAAATAAAACAGGTCTGAAAATCTTCTCCCTAGTTTTTTCTACCACTGCAAACAACCGAGAAAGAAGCATAGTCAGGAACTAAAAGGTCTCATAAAATCTTTCCCCGAGACAGATAGTCAGATATATTGAGGATTGTTTTAAAAGTAAGCTTGGCTTCTCCAGGGCTATAAATGCATGATGTATTTTATGTTAGAGTAGAAAGAACTTCCTACAGAAATGCAGCGAGTATGTTTTGATAATTTAATGACTTTTTATGAGAAATTTTAGTGTTTGTACTTTTGTTTTTGCTGCTTGAAATGGAACAGCTCATTTCGTCAAATCCTTAATTTTTTCTAAAGCCTTTACTTAGAATTTTGATAATTCAAATGGAACTCTTACATGCAAATATAGGAATGTTAATTCCCAGTCCCACTTACAGAGAAAATTGCTAAATAAATATTGTTGAACTATAAATACTTTCCAGTTAACTATTAACTTGCTAAGATAAAAGCTGTGGCCTGTTCCCATGGCCAGCAGTTGCCCTTCAATAGGAAGATCCAGAGAACTGTAACTTCCAAGTGAATTACTGATAGAACTTCATGTAACAGAAGTATGAGAACTGTGCCACAAATAAAGCTCAGTTCAAAACTGACCTTGCAGAAAAAGTGGAAGTACGGAAATAAAGGCACTCTGCCTTAGCTAGATGTTTCAGTTTTGACTGCAGGAATATTCTCCAATTACCCAGAAAGACAGTGAAGAATCATGATTTAAAACAAACAGAAACATCACTTATGTTGCCTAAATTTGGAGATACATCATTTGCCCCACTGCACTACAGTCAATTAGCTATTACTTATGTCAGTTTACAGAACAGTGGTACTCCCAATGCCCTGTCAGTAAGAACGATTCCACCCCTGTCTCAGAACACAGTGGAAAGTCATATTATCCCAGTTCCAGAGACATACCTACAGTGTTATATATGCTGGAAAAGTAGGAAACTTTTCCTTAAAGTTACAGATTTTTCTGACACACCAGTAATAATGCTGGCATGCAATCAGAGATGAAAAAAAAAAAAACACAACCCAGAACAATATTACATCTTTCAGAAAGTTGCAGTGATATTTTCAATCTGTATTAAAGTTGCAAGATAACTGTAACAAGAACTAAGGTCTTGTTTTGTCTGCACTTTGTTCTCTCCACAAAGATGTTTCTGCTTAATAGCTAGGATTTTCAGCCAACAGCTGCTATTTGTGTGTATGTGTTTTCCTTTGTTTCTTATAGAGCTGTTGTGAGTTAACCCCACCAGGCAGATAAGCACCATATAGTCACTCACTCCCTTCCTCCTCATCCCAAGTAGGATCGGGAGAAGAGGAAAGGAAAAACAAAAATGAGAAAACTTGGGGGTCAAGATTAAACAAACGAACAAAATTTGTTTAATAAGTGAAGGATAACTGGAAGAAGAGGGAAGAAAACAAAACAAGTGATGCTAAAGCAATCAGAACCTTCTGTGGGTAGACCGATGCCCTGCTTTTCCCAGGCAAAAGATGGCTAACCCCCCTAGAGCCCCGTCTTTCTGCTTTTATTGCTGAGCATGATGCTATATGGCAGGGAATATCTCTTTAGTTAGTTAGGGTCATCTGCTCAGTTGTGTGCCCTCCCAGCCTACTGCACACCCCCCAGCCTATTCACTGCAGGGGCAGAATGAGCAGCAGAGAAGTGGTTGATGCTGCGCAAACACTGTTCAGGACAAGCTAGAACATTAATGTGTTATCAACACCATTTTCATCACAAATCCAAAACACAGCACCATACGAGGTACTACGAAGAAAATTATTACAAGCAAAACCAGTACAAGAGTGCAGCACAATAGGTACTGTTCCACATCTGACTATAACCCAACATAAATGATAAACTAATTAATAAAATACTAATGTAAAGGGGAAAGAAAAAGATTGGCTGTGCTACTTCGCTCTTATAAAGAGGTGAAATTTTCTGCTGGTTTCATGAGCTAAACCAGCTCACCAAAAGTTACGATGAGTAGAAGAAGTAATGAGAGGGTAGGACAACACAACCCAACAGGAACCAAGAAAGGAATGAAATTAGAGCATAACACCCACCTTTTTTGCTGCCAGTGAGTGTTTGCATCAACTTTGTTAACTCACCAAACAGCACTCAAAATTTGATTTAGTCTTGAGTGGGACTAAAGCAACTTCTAGAAGTAGCAGGCGTAAATGTAAACCTCACAGGCCGCCCTAAACACCCTTTGGCTAAGGTAGTGGTTTCACATCCCTACACACCTCCCCTTTTGGAAACCCCCTTTCCTTATCCCCATGTCTTCCTCCCTGGTTTGGACTACAGAATCTTGTAACTCCTCTTGCACCAGCTCTGGCAGTCACTCATTGAGTCACCCTGTGAGGCAATTTAAGAAACTAAAATGGCAGACTACTTTCTGCCACCCCCTCATTCTGCCCCCCCCC
>Ga0065711_1035495_pt1 | contig 22241 bp, 15 predicted proteins | sample Hoacrofraction12_FD_59098 | JGI IMG/M metagenome (GOLD analysis project Ga0065711, IMG submission 59098) | Hoatzin crop microbial communities from Cojedes, Venezuela - Epithelial fraction 12 v2 (version 2) | ecosystem: Host-associated > Birds > Digestive system > Esophagus > Crop | place... | reverse complement strand
TTTTTTTTTTTTTTTTTTTTTTTTTTGTATAAGCACCAATTTAATTTCTGTTCTCTTACACATACTGTAGTGTTCTTTCTACTCTTATAAAGTATGATCATCAGTATATTTTTGCATGGTAACCATAGCAGTAGATAATTTGTTTCAGTACTCTCCAAACATGTATGTGCTCTATCAAAAATGTAACGATCTTAACACAGCTGTTGAATGCAAACAACATTTTAAAACTTAAGCTGATCCTGGCACACTCCACATTATATGCTCCAAAGGCTCCTGGCACAGCAAAAAAGCTGTATAAATATGTTGGCACAAACAGCAGACAGATGTTGCCTCCACCTCCATGCATACAAATCTGACTGCTAATTAAATTGAACTTTTTGAACTTTGTTGATATGGTCACCTGGGGAGTCAGCTAGGGATGATGATGTATCGGTAAGCTAGTCTGGGTGTTTTTACAACAGCTCTCAGGAAGCAATGGTTTGCATAGTGAACATCAAACTGATCGGTGGTTGCGAAAGGTAAGTTGATTGTTCCAATTGATGGTAACTCCGGTAAAGAGGTGTAGAGGAGTGGTGTGAATTTACGGATGCCTTTAAACAGCAGAAATGGCAACAGAGCCAGCATGATATGCTTTTGCTATTGAGACATTCTTTTTACCACTTGCAGGTGACATTGTGAGGAAACAAGGCCAGGAAGCTGTTGCATGTATTCATATTATCGCAAAGCAGGTGGTATTTTTGTTCATTTCTGAAAAGCGCGTTTGAAAGCATTTATGATGTGGTGTTTCTTCTATGCTGTTACAAAGTCAAGTGCAGATTTCATGCCATTCAGAGGAAACACAGCTCCCGAAAGCTGTGAGACTAGGAGAAGGAATAACCTTTAACTGCAACAACTTCTTACGTTTTGGCCTTTTTTCAAGGATTTCTGAGGTTTGTGAGACTTAAAAAGACAAGCATATTGCTGACTTATGTTGCAAAACTGCCCCTCTTCCCCTTTTCTCACCCGAAGTATGTATTTGAGATCTGATATTCCAAAACAGGGCAATCTCTTACTAAAATTGTGAGTCTCCTCAGCCTTAGTTTATGATGTCTATGTCAGCACAACCGTGGGGTGAGGAAGCCAGGGCAATGCTAACCGAACATACGAAAATGCCTAGTAAAAATGCCCAGTGGTGGGGAAACATCTGTTACACATATTAGGTTACTTTAAGTGTTAAAATGGTGATTTCTGGTTTCCTTATTTGAAAAACCTGTGTCCAAATACTCTTTAATGAACAGAGCCTTAAAGATTTGCATGAGAAAGCATCCTTATCTTTGAGTTTAACATATAGAGGTTGAGCTGCAGAGGTAAGCAGAGGAGCTTTTATATTCTGTCCTAAGAAAGAAATGAGAGTTTGTCTTTCTCAAAGTGGATCCTGCTTCTCCATAAGAACTGTTGGCTCCATGTAATTGCTTAAAAATAAGTGTGTAAAACCTACTTACTGTTTTCTGCTCTGTAATTCTAAATGTTGGTGTACTTTTTCAGTAGAAGTGTAACATTAATTAGACTTACAGTTTGTCTTGATTATATGAATATAATTAGGTAATTGGGGATATTTTTTCCAGTTATTGACTCTTTTCCAAATGGATTATTTATTTACTGAGATCAGAAAACATCATGAACAAAGACTTAAAAAATAGTATTGATTTATATCCTGTTCTCATGACTTGTGTGAGGATTGGATTTGACACATAGTCTTAGAACATTGTTCTCTGGTTTTGGTTACCATTGAGGGTGATGGCCAAAGTCACTTCTGGCAGAAGTATTCTAACTCTATAAAAATTGCATTAAAGCTGTGAATGAAAGAGATCAGTTTAGCAAGTGGACTGTTTGCATCTGGCAGGGCCTGTGGATGGTATTGCTGGGCCATTTTTCTTTAAAACTTATGTCAATGTCTTCAGGCCCATGTATGTCATATTATTTTTCTCTTCTCTCTTGAAAAAAAGAACACAGAACACATTTACAAACTTTATTCTTGGTAGACCAGTATTTAGTTCTTACCTCATCTTTTTTCTCTATGAAATCTTGAAGTCGCATCCTTCCTGTTTTGATTTTTCTATGACATGTAAGTTATAGAAGCTAAGTAAGTTTGGCACCTTTTTTGTGTGTGTTTGATTTTGGTTTAAGTTATAAACATGGTGTTCTAGGTATGGACTGAGAACCATCTTAATTTCCTTTGAAAATAATCACATAAATGCCAGTTTATTTTCTACCAAATCGTCAAAACTACCTGTTGTTTGCAACTCACTCTCTGAGTTTGACTGCAGTGTTTCCCAAAAAATACCATTAAGGAGACAGATACTTGCATAAAAAATGGAAGAAAAAAATTTTAAATCACTGCTTTCAGACCTTTTTAAAATATCTTCTCTGTTTTTTTCTCCTGAGTTTTTTTTTTTGTTGTTGTTTAAGCAATGCATAGAAAGCCAAGACATTACAGTCCGCTTGGCTGATGTCTTTGAACAGATGGGTTTGTGCCTGTATTTTTTGGAAACAACCCATAGGAATTTTGCTAGCAAACCTGCTGTTAGTAATCTTCCTTATTAAAATTCACAATTTAAATATTAGCAAGATCAAAACCACAACTGTTTTCACATGATAATCAATATTACATAGATGTTTTCTGTAAATTGAAAGACATGTTTTTTATTATTAAAGCTTTTGTTTCTATAAAAATGGTATGTTTTAATTTGGGGTATTATTTCTATTAGCATGCTTTGATGAAACTTGCATGTGATCTCTAAGGTTGTGTGTAATACAAAAACCAGATGAGTTTGCTTCTCCTTTTTCACATTAAAGATACAGGTTGTGTAAACTCTTGATTGGGCAATTACTTTTTTCTCTTCCAAAATATGAATAGTTTTAAAAAGAAGTCCGAGATTTCAGCCTTTGGTGTTATCTGGCCGCTGAAGTGTCATAAAATGGATCTCTTAACAACTGTCATAACTGGAAGTTACTCTCCTGGCACATCATATAGTTGTCTTTGTTAGTCATCTAAAGTTATCTGTGTTTTCTTAATGCTTCAATTTTTACAGAAAATGAATAAAACAATTTAAGAGAATTTTTTTTACAGTCCCCATAAACAACTATGACAGCAGTACAGCTTTAACAGTGTTACTTAATTTTATTACACCAAGGAAAAACAAAAATAATGCTTGCAACAAGCAGATGGAGTTACACTTTATAAAACTAGTACACACTGATGGAGATTCAGCTACAACAGTTCCAGGCAGGTAACATTCAGATCTGTGTAACAATATCACACTTCCTTTTTCTTTTTCCTTTTTTTTTCCTAAGACCTCAGACAAGGCTTTTGTATGTGATGTCAGTCACATTCGCTTATTCTATTAAAATTTCTATGTTTTATGAAGTTTCCTTTAAACGGGATGTAAAAAGGACAGGTTCTCGTGTAACAACTTAGCAGGAAAAAGACATTTTCAAGTAGAAGCTTTTAGATACTCTAAGTCATACTTAGCTAGTTAGCATATAATGAATGGAGCAAATTGTGCATTTCATACAAAATGATTAATCATATGCAATTAGATATTTGCTCTTCTAACCAATACTTCATAAGTTTTTTGGGTTTTTTTTGTTTACGCAATCTTTTTTTATCCCAAAATAAATATTCTGTAGTTTCAAAACATGTTCTCGAGCAAAGATTATACATCTTGCAATTAAAATTTTCCATTACTCTTTAAAATTGAAATAAAATAAACCAAATTACACTTCACACTGAAATATCCTTCAAAGTATTTACTTCCTTAAAATATATATTAATATTTTACAGTTTAGCAATTGTCACTGTTGCTCATTTGCATAACTCGTAACCATCATAGTTCTCGTTATCATTTTAAAAAACAGTAAAGGTCGTATTTTGTAAAGTATTAGGTCAGGTGTGTACTTCTGTTTATTTATTTTTTTTTGGTACGTCTCTTTCAACCAAAAAGGCTGTGTCAGCAATGACCACACTTTAGCTGGTGAAGAAATACAGTCCTAGTATAGTTTATCTACATCTCAAGATTGGCATAAGTGATACAGCAAAATAGCCTCTTGCTAAGATAAATTGCATCTCTGCTCAGAATCTTAGTCACTGTAATTATAGAGACATGTCCTTTCTGGAGTAGGCAATAGATATGTGTAGTCAAATTTGTGCTTGCAGTCTATGACATGAGCTTTAAGGGTAGTATCTCTAATTTGCACTTCCTGAAGTATGTAAAAATTTGATTGTTTCATTTTTTACATTTTAGAAGGAAAAAGTCTTTCACATATTCTGTTTTCTGTTCATAATTGCCAGTGGGTTGCTCATGTCTGTGTGGCTGCAAAAGGGGTACTCAGAAAATGAGGAGAACACAACCTTTTTGTATCTTACAAAATATTTATAATCTTTCTTATGATTTTAAGGTCTAACTGTACCTCGAGTGAGAAGTACTTAAATGAGAGATTGAGTCTCTATAAGATTCATCTTGTAACATTTGGCTTACCTAAAAGATTCAGGAGAAAGCAAAATGGCACTGGAAACTCTTTTTGTATGTATTTAGAGGCATTAATGCAAAGACATGGATTCTTCTTGATGTGTCTTCTTCTTATCTGTCTACCTGCCTATAAAAATGCACAATAACCTACATAATGGCTCCTTTCTCCCACAAACAACAAATAGGACCTTGAGCTTAAACAGAGGAACCAAAATGAGCAAGAAATGTTGCCTTTCATTACATGCTCTCTACATTATTTCCACTTGCTTTTATTCAATTCTTTGACCAACAATTTTGAGTAATCTTTGATAAAGGGGATAAGATTTGAGGAATCATCTTCATTTTCAAGTTTTCTTCAAGGCTTTTTTTGTGTCTTTGGGCAAACCATGTTGCCCTCTGTTTCCTAGTTCTTTAAAAGAATAATTTGTAGTACTTTTCCTAATCTAGATTGGTATTGCCGTGGTATGCCTTTGAAGTCATGAAGGATAGATGATGCAAAAAGTCAGGCTGTTGTCAGAGAGACTAATTTTCTTTCTAAGCGTTGACAAATGTGTATGTTATCAGTTAAACCTCTGAGTTATCTTCAGGTTAAAATGTAGGCATTCATTCAGACACAATTTGTGGAAGACCATTTAAAAATTTTAAATTATAAAATCTAGTATATCACAGTCAGTAAAAGCACCAAAAGCAATGTTTAGAATATTTACATAATCATACCAAGACTCAAAGTGTGCGAAATTTTAGCAATAACTATTCAGAAACATTCATGCTCTTTTTAATGCATTATATGGGTCAAACCATCTCTAAAAATTTATGTGGAAGTATGTTGTTTCGTCTAGGACTATTTTATGCCAAACATAACTGAATAATTGAATTCTGAGTATAATACTGAGTAAGTACAATTTTGAGTGCAATCCAGTGCAAACTAGTTATGAGAAAGGTGTAGAATTACTGCACAAAACTTTTGGGCCTGATCATGATTTTTACTGATTTAAAAGCTTGCCTATATCCACTGGGAATATCATCAGAGACACCATGCCACGTACCCCAGAAAATGCCATTGCGAACACCTTTGTATTTCTTGTGGTAGTACTTGCCATTGAGGTTGGCAGACAAGCACGCATCAAACCACCAGCCAGAGCTGTAGTATGCTCCACAGTTTCCTGAGGGATACCTGTCGTTGTCCTTGTCTGGAGTTGTAAAGAACTTTTGGTCGTGGTTGTAATGCCGGCTGTAGTGAAGGGCATCTCCTGCTGTGCCGCTGTAGCCGTGAACACTTAGGCGGTACTTCAGATACTCATTGGCCACGTAGAAGTGTTCATACTTAGCGTACTCTCTGACACCGTTGAAATCTTCAAGTTCAATTCTCAGTTGCATTTCCTGGCTCTTTGTCAGGAGGTGAATTTTGTCATTCCCCAGCCAAAACTCCCTGCTGAGGTTCCCAAAGCCATTTTTGTAGTCATTCCAGGTTCTGTTAAAGTTAGTGCTGCCATCCTGACGCCGTTGCAGCACTGTCCAGCCACCTCCATGTCTTTGCATGTCACAGTAAACTTCAAAGCTGTCATTTCTGGGGTCAGGGCTGATCCTGTAGATTCCATTACTCCTCCTGCCTGCTGTGTAATGATCAGCACAGTCTCTCTGCATTATTTGTATAACTGGTGGAAGAACAGATAATAAGTGTTAGAATAAACATAATTTCAATCTAAAAATAATCAAAATTTTTACGCAGACTGATGTGGCATACAGAACTTGGAGTGGAGAGACTTCTACATAGGAAATAATGTTACAGCAATTTCAGTTCTAGGGCGAAACAGTTTTTTTCCATCAGGTTTTCTCTGTAATAGATGCCAGCTAGAATCTCTGCATCAGACAGGTGCCAAAAAAAACCCATTTAAATCACGTTTTGTATCAAAACTACCTAATATGGGAGCATTTTGATTGCTGCTTTACCTTTTCTCCTTTTTTCTGCACTTCTTTTTATCTTTTAATTACCTTGTGTAAATTCAGCCTGATTTCTTCAGTTGATATTTCTAATGCTTTGTTTTTGTATGCTTGCTGCTTGTTGCATTTAGATGTATATCATCACACCATGTCTATAATTTAAATCTTCATCTGGCAGTATGCCAGAGAAAAAGCTTTGTCCGTATGGGAATAATTTTAACCTGGCTATTGTTCAGTTGACATCATTTGATACAGAACATAACAACATTAGAAATGTTTCATGTGTTAATGTTGACCTTATTTTAGGAAGCAGGAAAAAAAGTAATAAAATTCTCTCATCTATTGTAGTCATACTGTGATTCCCAGAAAGATGACGCTGGAAAACTGACAGTATTTTCCTGTGTATGTGGCATTGCTGGCTTTACAATAGGGAAATGTTTTAGCATCTATGATTAACATAGTTTTTTACCACTGATGGGTGATGTATGTTATTCAGAAGAAAAATATCCCCGGGTTTTTCCTACAGAGTGAAAATCAATTTTTGACCCACAATGTCATCCATTAATCATACTGTGTTCAACAGCATGGTGTTGTGATTCCATGTTCTTAAGTAAGTGATACAGGGAGCTCTCAGAAGTTGTGAGTTAAGAGTCAAAACCTTAATGTTCACTCCTGTTGCAGATTTGAATTTATGGGCATATTCACTTGCGGGCTTGAATAGCATAGTTTTCCTAGAAAAATTTAAACAAATAAACTACTGCTTGAAAGGGAGGAGTGTTCTCAGGCTGCAGCAGGCAATAAGACTCGGGACTCCTTGTGTGCCTGTACAGAAAACTGGACATCTGTGAAAGCACAAAGTGTAGGAATCGAAGGCTTAAACACCGGATCAAAATCCACAATAGATTCTTGTTTGTTTCACTGAACTTTGTGTGAGATCTTTGGTGGACTAAGTTTCAGAGCAGCCATTGACAGAAAGTATGCATTTCAGATAAAATGGTTTTATAATCCAATTCAACTCCTATTGAAATAAAGTTTTGCTGTTACTTTCAGTGGAAGCAGGATAGCTCCTGTATAGGAAAATGCTGCAGCTGTTATCTTTGATAGTTTTCCTAATGTATATATTGCTGTTACAAACACTTCTAGCATCAGTCACTGTAAAACATAAGGAATATCTACATGATCATATGCTATGAACAGTCAACATTTCAGTAAGAAATATCTAAAATTAATTTAGTCTATTATGAAGTACTGTACCTGAATTTGATTCACTGCCCATTATCAACATACCAAATATCATTCATTCTTTTTGTGAATGTTTATACCTGAATTAAAGTAATTGATTTATACTAATTTATGTCTGACTTAAGCTGATTGTTGATATAGTGAAAGCATTATCTTTATTCTTATTCATTTGCTTTTTGCACACTTCTGAGAATATCAGCTGTACATACACTGTACCATCTGCAGATACTTCAGTTTTCAGTATGGGTAGGCAGAAGAACAATTTTATTTTAAACTTGAACGTTAAGCAATAGAGGCTTAAAAGCTGTAATGCAGTCTGATCTTTCTCTGCTTTATCTCTAGAGGAGTCTGTCTTCATATGTACGATATCTAAGTGGTAGAATACATTGAAAATCTTCTGAATATTTCTTGTTTTCAAAGATTTTTATATGCAATATGAAACTTTATGACTTATGTAACTAAAAATTTTAAATAAAAAATTTTCAGTCTTCCCTTAATCAATCAACATAGTTGATAGAATAGTTATAGATATAGAATATATATATGTATAATATGGATATAGAAAGTTGCAGTTCAAGGTTGAAAAAACCCATGCAGTTTTCTAAGGCACACCTAGAGACAATTTACCCCTTGTCATCCAAGTAGAAAATATATGTAGTTCACTGATGTTTAATATCCTTCATGAAAGTAGTACAGTGTAAAATAAAGTTAATTTTTCACATTTACTAAATGAATTGCAAAAAATAATCCTGTGAAAATTCATGTTTTAAATCCCATAACAAAGTTCAATTCTAGGAGGAACTGAACACCTGCAGCTCTCAGTAACCCTCTAGTGGCAGCTGAAATGTTTTACAGGAGTATAAACAAACTAAGTGAGCAAATACTTAACTTGTGAAGTTAATAACACAGCTATTTGGTTAAAATATTTTAAATTGTTTACCTAATATTTGTAAAATGCACAGAATGCTTATACAGGCAGTAAGAATTAACAGGTTACATACCAGGTCGTGGCTGCATCGCTGGACATTTAGAAGAACATTTGTTATCAAGGCTGTTCACAACAAACGTCAAATTAGCAACTTTGCTGTCAATGTAATGTTCTACACTGTTCATAGTTATAGGGCTCATCTTCTCTAAACGACCCTGCAGTGTCTGAATCTGGTTCTTTGCATTTTTTAAGCTGGTTGCCATTCTGTTAACTTTGCTTTGCAGTTCCTTTACTCTGTTATCTTGGAGTTTGCTGTTTTCTGCTGGAGTTTCTGCATTAGGTAGCAAGAATTCATTACTCCTGTCTCTTTCTTGGTTGTCATCTGCCTGCAGCTTGCAATCTTGGCAGCATTTCTTCAGCTTGGTTACTGCTTCTTTAAGGGTCTGTACTTCTTTGAGAGTCTTCTCAAGCAGTCTGAATTCTCTGGGTAACTGTATGGTCATTGGAGGCAGGTTTATCTGATATGGACAGTCCTCTCCTTCATCACATTTCCGATTAGTTTTGAGCTTTATAGGACAAGTCTCAGTAACTTTTCCTTCTTTAGCATCCTCTTCATCTTCTAAAGCAGCTGCAAAGACATTTGTTAAAGCAAGGAGAGCTGTCTTCAGCAAGACCAAGTAAACGAGCAGCTTCATCTTTGCAGAGAAACTGGCAGTATGAGGAAGTATGCAAAAGTGGAACAACTTTATAAGGGCAGCAGTTATCAGACTGCCTACACTGTTCTCAGAAATGGGTGGGAGTGCTTGCATCACGAGTGATTAATAGCAGAGCAAAGTAGGTAGTGCTTGCAAGAGTAGCATGTTTCAGTGAGTATTCCTGACTCAGAACTAGGGTATGTAAGCAAAATGATGAAATGCATGTGTGCTGATCACTTATGCAGTTTCATTTCGTTCCTTGTTGTACATGGATTTTCTTTTGGGGGAAAAAATCACTTAGCTCTGTGTTATCTGTGTCTTCTAACATCTGTTTCTTAACCTTTGAGTGTTCTAAAACTGCTTTTGTTTCTTAACATCTGCATCTGTTTCTTAACACTTGAGTGTTCTAAAACTGCCTTTGAAAACAAGACTATACTTTTACCACAGCAGGTGAAAACCAGCTTCACTGACACTCAGTTCACTTCTTCTAAAACTTTTTTAACTGAATAGATGTATTCATGAAAATTATTTAATCCCAAAGCATGTTTAAACACACATATAGTTTCAGTTCCAAACATTTTTCAGGATAGAGTCACAAACTAAGGAGGGCAAGCAGCATTTTCGTCTTCCTATTTTGCCTAGCACTGCTTAGAATAGCTACCTGGAAGATTCATGGTTTGTATGGCACATCACAGTTAAAATTCACTGTTACCTGATTCCGAGTACTTCTTACTGAACCTTTCTAAGTGAAGGGAGCTTGAGACCACCCCCCCTCAAGGCGTGGGATCCTAACAGTTGGATTGGTTGTCCAGAAAACCCAAAGCAAAGCCTGATGTTCTGAAAAATGTCCCAAACTCTAAATCTAAAGGAAGGCAGAGAGCTAGGGAAGGAGATACTACGGGCCCATCGGTTTGGGGTATTCTTTTCTGTATTCCTGATTTTCGGTTCCTGCTTTTCTTTTTTATTGTGCCTTGTATCAGCTTTAAGAGTTAATCATGTACTTTGCATGACTGATCACACCAAATGGAATCCTTCAGCTCTAGGTGACAATTGCCATGTACTTCCTCATTTTTATTCTGCAGCCACCTTTGCCATTCTCACGTGGTGCCGATGCAGTTTTCATGATCTATGTCATTTTCCTTGTGCCCCAAATCAAGGCAACATGGACACATCTTTGTGCATTCTTGCTCAGTCAAGAGCCAAATAACTTGCATGAGTGAAGTATTTTTACACCTGTTCTTGTTTAATTAGTCTAATCCGAAAAATTAATTTCCCTAAACCCTATTTTCAATTACTCATAATGCAGATTAAACATTAAACAGACGTTAGTCACACACATACTCTGTAAGTTCATGATCTCTGAAAAGCTGCTAGCTTTTATAGAGACCACAGGTTTATATTGATACTGCAAGAAGGAGGCTTGGTAAAAAAACCTACTTGTCTAACGTTCTACAACAATTCTTTCAAATTTCTGCATAGCACAATGGTCTAGGCACTGTCTTGGGAAATGGGTTTTATATCTGCCTTTCCCATATTATAAATGGACATCCCAGAACCTGCCATGGTGCTTTTAGTTATGTGGCAAAACTGTGTATCTCTCCCTTTCAGATTGTGATAGTTCCTCAGCAATGAGGTGAAAGAACTCACCCCAGATTGCAACTTGGGTGTAAGACATTGACATCACTTTGGTTTTGTTAAAAATGCATCAAAACTGAAATGCTTGTAACGGATTAAATGTATGATTTTAATTTGTAAGATTTTAAATTTTTTTGTTTGATTAATAGGTTCCTAAATTTTTTTTTCTACCAGTCTAAAATCAGGTATTTACAGAGCCGTATTCTCCTGTATGTCTGTGTCCTGGTTTTGGCTGAGATAGATTTAATTTTCCTCCCAGTAGCTGCTGGGTTTTGGATTTAGTATCAGAAGAGCGTTGATAATACACTGATGTTTTCAGTTGTTGCTATGAAATCAAGGGCTTTTTCCAGTTTCTCATATTCAGTAAATGAACGGATGTACAAGAGCTGGGAGGGAGCACAGCCAGGCAGCCAGCCCAAGCTGGTCAATGGAAATACTCTGTACCACAGATGTCATGCTCAGTTTATAAATGGGGGTTACCTAGGGGGTAGGGATCCTCTCTTTTTCTGGGAATTCGAACTTTTCCTTGAGTTTGGGGGTTTTTGTTCCATGAGTTTGGCAAGTTCTGTGAAATTTGCAAGTTCTGCAAAATCTGTGAAATTCGTGAGCTCCAGGAAACCCCTGGGTTCTGCGATCGCTGCTCAAGGACTGGCTATGCAACTGGTTGTCGAGCAGTAAGAAAAATGATATTGTGTACAGCTTGTTTTGCATATTCTTTATTAGTAGTATTAGTATTTCCTTTGTTGTCATATTAAACTATCTTTGTCTTCCCCCCCAGGTTTTCCTTTTTGCCCATTTCTCCTCCCCATGCCACTGGGAGGGGGAGGGGTGAGTGAGCGGCTGTCTGATGCTTAGTTGCCGGCTGGGGGGTTAAACCAGAACAGGCTGCTACTGTCATATTGAGGAAAGTTATACCAGCCTCTTTTGAGGGGCTTTAGAAGTAGAATAGAATTCCTCAGTCCTTGTTACTTGGGAAGCCATGTTCCCCCTACAGTGTTTGTTCAGTTTTCAGTGGACTCTGCTATCTGCTGTGGGGCCTTGGACTGGACAAATTATTCTGTATCTGTAAAATAAACAATAATTATCCTTGGTAGGCCACATCTTAGAAATTGCCTCGAAATGTTTAAACGCATATCAAGTATTTTCATAATTCATGACTGTTGTGCTGCATTGAAAGCCTAAAATATCATTAGAACTTAGTAACTTCAAGAAGGGCAGAAATTTCTAGTCATGCTGAATGTCAAATAAAATAAAGTTCAGATAGTAATGTGAGATACCTGAGCTTTTCAAACACTTTTGTCCTGAGACATTCATTCCTTGGTCCCTTATATACCTTCATTTTGGAATATTTGCTTCCTCCTTTGGATGAGACTTCTGTAATCTTGAGATGCTCTGCTGTCTTCCTGATTTTGTTATTAGTCTGATGTTCTGCTGCTAGGCTATCAGCAGTCTGTTTGGAGCCCGAAAGACCCATTTCTCCATTGGATACCTGTATGCTTCTGGAGAAGTCTTGTAATTGAGGACTGGTCTTTCTTCCTGTTCTGTCAGGGAATGACCACTCCCAACAATTTGTCAGGTCTCTGTTCTTCCGTCAGGAACTCAAAGTTGTACGCCACAGCCCTTTTCGTGTTTTGTGCCTCTTATCTTCCTTGGGATCAATCAAGCAAACTTTGAAAACAAGAGTTTTTCAGAAGTCTTTGCTCTTTACTGATGCAGCTTAACTAATGGCAGAAATATTGGACCAGATCAAAAAAGTGAACTGCAGTTTGTTTATAAACAAAGTTTCTTCCCAGATAGGGCTTTTCTAGATCCCTAGAGTGTTCTGTATAATACTTAAAACTTTAAAGTAGTTAACCAATCACAAAACCCAAACCCCAATCTTTTTCAGCTGTGAAAGGATCTAACAATGACAGCTGATCACCACAAGTGAGAATTTTCTGTTAAGGTTTTCTGTTTGGTTGAAGGTAATTTTCTTGTGGCTTTTCATTTCTTTCAGTCTTCCTTTTAGACATTTATTTTTCGTTCTGTGGACTGAAGAGATATCTTAATCTTACAGACATATCTTCCTAAGGATAAAGAAAATAACCGAGAGCTCATGACATGCTTAAATTCTACTGAAGATTTTAATTCTGTTCCCAGCAATACCCAGTGGTTGCAAGGTTAAAGAAGTAATGTATTTTGGTTTAACAGACTTGATTTAGGACTGTTTATTCAAAGTTTATCAAAAGCAGCGTGAACCATTTCCCATGATTTTTCAGAGCAAGGTTTTTTTTTCTGGCAGATCATGGAATGTAGGTCAGTTAGTTAAGTAAGTTAAGACTGTAGGCAGATGTTAATTTAACTAATGACAACGGCAATTTAAAAAGCAATAGCTTGCCATCTGTTTGATTTCTGACTTTGTGCTGGAAGTTAACATCTCCTGCAACAGAGTTGCTGCAAAACATCCAGGTTTGTGTAAGCAGTTCAAATGACTGGTATAAACAAATCTGAAGCATATCTGGGCTCATTCATGTAAACCATTTTGGTGGCAGAGGTGGGATGTGTTAAGATTCGACTGTTGCAGTAATATTTTTGATGTTTTTTGTACACTTCAGTGGCTCTGTGATATATTTTGGCTGAGAGAGAGGATGAAAAGTAATGAGATTCATCTTCAGTTTTTCCCACATTGTGGAATACATACCAAAAGTCCGTACTAGAAAAAAATTTTGATTTAGGATTCTTTTTGATTTATTAAATTGTTTTCTTTTTTAATTCAGCAGTCATTCTTCATGCAAGCACTCTTTATGCTGCCCACTGCACCGTGGGACTGCCTGTTCAACTTACTCGTGTCTCTGTGAGAACACATCAGATCACAAAAAGGAAGGCAGTTGTATTCCATTTGATTTTAATTGTTAATATTATTCTTGAGTACAGAATACATAGAACTAGTAGCCACATGGATCCCCTATCTGTTTAAATTGGTCTTTGCTTTATTTATAAATTCTGGCAACAAGCAGAAAGGCAACACTGACATAGAGCATGTAAGTAGTAACATATTTCTATAAGCAATTGTAAATGTAATACATATTACAAAATTCATGTAGTCAAAGAATATCACTTCTTCTGTTAAGGCGAGGACCATATTTGTAAAAAAAGAGATCCATGAAACTAAGTTCCAATACATTGTTTCTCCGACAATGTCTGAAGATCTGCCTGCCCAAAATCTAGAATTGGCTGCTGAAGATTTCCTTCATCTGTAGCCACAGAAGACCCTGTAGCTGGCTGAGTACATGGAGAAAATAAACCAGAATGCACTCTAAGAACGATGATATACCAAATACAACAGCCTTTACCTGCTGTGTCTTTCCAGGAAAATTCCTGTGTTATTCCTGCAAACTCTGCTCCAATAAAAAGAGATGGTGTAAGACTGTACTGGATACTCAGTATCCTTCTTTCGAGATACATGGCCAAACAGGTGATAGCAGGAAAGCTGTCTCCTTTCCTGAAATTCTTATCTTAGCGGTCTCTTATCTCCCCTTTTACTGAGCCATGCAAGACACAATCGGCCACCAGATGCAATATTTTCTCACCCGTTGTTTCATCTTGATGGTGGCTGATTTTTGATATTTTCCATGTAGGCACTGCTTTTTCCCATGAACTGGGGAACAGAACTACTGTTATGAACTATGCCTTGGGAAAGAATTCATTATATTATTTTTCCTAGTTGTTATTTGTTAGTTTTAGAAGGCTTTTCAGACGTTTATTTTTCATTAAAGGATGCCTGGCTGATCCATCTCTAATTGAAAAAGTAAAATTGTAGAAATGCTGTGTAAGGCAATACAGTGCTATATCTACCATAAGTAGGTATATTAATTTTTTTCATGTATGATTTTACTTGACCCACACTCTCAGTTTTGTCTCATTTATGTAGCATCATCTGCATATAGCTTTTTTAATATTAAATACTTTGTAGTAGACTATGAGCCTTTCAATGGTATATTCATAGAACCATAGAATGGTAAGGGTTGCAAGGGACCTTAAAGATCATCTGGTTCCAGCCTTCTCAGGCTCATTGTTTTTGTGTTTGACTTTTTGTCTTCTGAGTTACTGGATTGTTGTATGTGGAAACAGTGCAGCTGAGTCACTTTCCTTTAGACAACAAAGTTCAAGGAAACATAAAACTTATGCCCTCACTTTGAGAAATAGTGATATGCTATATTTTAAAAGTGCATGATATCTTCTTATTCATATATGTATGGTTTTCTTGAAATAGGAAAGAGGGCAAAATAATTTGTGAAGCACTTCATAAAATACAAAAAAATCATTTTGTTAAATTATTTATTATTTCGAATAGAAATGGCTTAGAAAGGTGATTTTTTTTTCCTGTAAAAATAGTACTTTTAAGGGAAAGCAGATTTACCTATCAATGTGATATTATACAAATGTAGGTGTTACTTTTTTATAATTTTGCTCATCACAAATGTGAGAAGAGAATACAAGGGTAGTTTGAAATGTTTCAGTGCATTTGTACAACTGATAGCCTCATGGGTTCAGGTAAGGTTGTTTGTCACATTAAATGTTGAGAAAACTCAGTGACAGGTCTTTTTCTGCTTGAAAGACTAGTAAATAGGCTTTTTCTGAGGACTTTCTGTACTTATCTTACAAAATCTACTGCCCGTCAGTGTGTATGTAGTTATAGGTGAAAGGGATTCTACCTTATTTTTGAACCTAATGACAGCAGTAATTTAAAAATTACATCACATTTTATTTACCTTCTATCATCATAACCTTTCTCTGGAGTAATGACTGATTACTTAAACGAAGCATATCATTCCCTAAATATCTGCAGTGTAGCTATTCCTGTCTGTATTTTAAATGTTTCCCAGTCTGCAAAAGGAAATGCAGAATTGCACTGAAATACTGATAACTAGAATTTATGATGGAACTAAATATTTAGAGTATTATTTTAGTGATTTTTATCTTCTTGTGTTAAAATACTTTGAAATATGTGCTGAAGCATGAAATATTGCTGAGTAGAGATATTCTAGATGATTTTAGAAGTGTTAGTCTTCTGTAACTATGATCATTTGAGGCATATTGAAAAATAAGTGATGTAAGTTACTGAATAGAAAGCGTAATGATGATCTTTACTGGGCATATATAAATAGTGATGCAATACTTTGCATGAAAACGAGAGTTTAGGTCACCTGAATGTCTGGTGCGTAGTCTGAGCTAGTTAGCCATGTTTGGCTCCCTCTATTGTCCAAGTCAAGTAACAGCTGCACTGAGGATGTTTCTTGTTTCTTATAAATGCTGGAAAGCAGTCTGAAATTATTTAATGAGTTAAATTTGGTTATTAAAAGAATCAGAATCTTAAATACACTGGCTTAATTATTATCCTCTATTCTGGCATCTCTTTTTCCCTTCCTTATGCTTCCTAGAGTCTCAAGGCAATACGTTCCAGTCTTTGATCGCATGGTTTGGAAAAAAAAAAACAAGTGAGACAAGGTAAGATAGTCAATGTTTAGACTCGGTATACTTCAGGACAAGTCAGTATCTTCTTTTGCGTAAAAAGTAGAGAGAGATGTTGGTACATCAGCAGAATACAGAGGTTATCTTATAACTGGTGCAATATTTATTCAGCCACTGCATCCTTACTGAGTCCCTGCATTTTCAAAATTGGACAGAACGGGGCCCTGAGGAAACCTGGTCTAACTCTGAAGCTCGCCCTGCTTTGAGCAGGAGGTTGGACTAAATGGCATCCAGAGGTCCTTTCCTGCCTCAGTTTTTCTGATTCTACTCCTCTCTTATATTACATGAAGTTTATTCTTTGTGTTACTATATATTGTAATAAAAATGATGTAAACAAAACATTCTGGAAAATACAAAGAATTACTTTTTTTTTTTTTATATGTAGGGGCTCTTCACAGATTAGAAAGTACAAACAAAATAAAAAGATTGAAGTAATTGCTTTCATTCCTCGCCATTTAAACTTTACAAATGACCTGGAGTTTATGTGGAAAAAAACTACCCTATGTGGCAAAATGGCCCGCTGCACTATTTCCTCTGCCTGGAAAACTGTTTTCTAGTGCAGTCTGATTTGAGAATACTTTGGTGTTGACCTCATGTTGCAAAAGAATATTTGAGGGAGAAACCCTAGTTTAACTGAAAGGGAACAGATTTCATTATAAATATTCAGGAAAGTTTTCACTGTGTTTTCCTACGCTGGACCAGATTTCATTGCCCTAAAATGTAAGGCCATTTGGTAAGACCTGGTGTAGTTTACATTAGCCTTTAACCATTTTCCTAAATTGAATTGTAAAAGCTTGGAAAGGTTAATTAGAACAAGTTAGTATACTGCATTTTTCTTCATTTTATTGTTAGTGTTTCACTCTCAGTTCTGGTTGATGGCAATGGAGATGCTACAGACCTAGAGCAAATGCTCCTTGTTTTCAATTTCTGTGTAGATAGTGGTGCAAGTTCAAGCTGAGCTCTTTTCTGCACTGTGCCAGCACAAGTGCAAGCTCAGTTACAAACTTGATCTGAGCAATGGACTGAACTTGAGGAGAAAGCTTCAGTTCCCTTAGTGCATTATCAGGGGTCCAAGCTTTTGTCTTGACAATTTGGCGGTATCAGGCACAAGCAAGCCAAACACCAGCAGATATCCCTAGCTCACCTGTTCTAAAGGGTGAAATGGATTCTGTGGAGACTGGTAGCCAGCAATATGAATAGAAATGCAAGAGTCATAGCATGGGTTCAGCCTGCTTGCACCTGTTGCCCCCCTGCAGTGTAGACATAACCCTTCAAAAGTCAGCAGGAGATGGTGTTGCCTTCTCCCTAGATGAGAAACCCTTGAGCTGTGTAGTAAGTGTCCAAACAGTGTCAAACAGTGTGGACTCAATGAGGGTTTTGACGGAGGATACAGAGCTTTCTGTTCAAAGGTTAGCAGATGTAATTTTTCTTCCCTGAATATTTAAACATCTAAATATTATCCAAAAGAGGTAAGAAAAGCTCTTCAAATAAACAACACAGAGAGAAAATTCCAAACCTCACATAGCAGACTGGCCAGAAGAGCCACTTGCCAAGCGGCTAATACTATAATGAAATTCTGAGTATATACAAACTATAAAATACCTTAATCCTTTGATATTTTTCTGTTGTCTTCTGTTATGAGACAAAAGGGTTGTTTGACGAGACCTTTCAGATGTTTGAAATAAATAAAACTAACATAAAATGTTGGATTATTCTATGTGTTAAAATAACAGTCAGTGTAGTCACAATGTCTTGTTATAATTACAAAACCTACAGCTTAGAATAAGGAGGTGGAAAGTATTCTTACATTCAAGCTTAGAATACATTTTAGTTATTTTGCAATATCTGCAAACATAATTAGAAACATGTGTTAGCTCCATTGTTTCTCCAAAATGCAGAGATTCTAGGGAGTGTTGAAATTAAGTGTTTCCTAGGAAGCCATCACGTTTCACTCTCATAATGATTATGAGTAACTGATGTTAATCAGTATTGTCTTTGTGGTGGCTATATTTATCTTCCGTGCTTTTCTTGATGTGTTTTGTCGAAAGACTGCGAGAAGTTAGACCAGTATTCAGATTTCATCATCTTTTTAAGTTTAAAATTTGGCTTAATTTTATTCATTTATGGGGAGTCCCAAAAGAAGCTTAAAAAGCCTTGAAATTCAAAAAGGGGAACGTCAAAGTTCTTGGAGTTCTTATTTATATCACATTTGGGTTACAGCAAACTTGTTTTGAAATTCCAGATGAGTGCCTTGGTGTCCTGCTTAGAGCTGACGATCAGAAAGAATTGAATATAATCTGTTAAAATGGAGAATGTAAAAGCTTACTGCACTTAATGTGGGGGTGAGGAGGGGTTAGGTGGTTATGGGGTTAGGGACAGATTTCATTAATTTTGTTCACATGGAAGCGTACCTTATTTATCGGGTGAGTCCTCTCTCTCCCGTGGTTTTAATTCCCATTTGTATTCTGATATCTTCTCTTTGTTACCAACATCTCATCTACATCCACCTTCCAGCCTCAGAGGAATTACTGTAATCCCACATCCAGGGGCTAGTGAAGTCAGGCTGGAAGGATATACAAGAGCTCCCTCAGATCCTGCAAAGACTGTGTGTAACCTCGGATTGTGCTCACTTTTCCTTGGAATTTTCTTCAAGACATTTTGAAGAGAGCTCTGATGGTAAGCTGTCAGTAGCAAGCAAATACGAACGTATTACTGGTACAGATACATGGAAAAGTTATGCAGGTGCACAGAACAGCTATCTGAGCATAAGTATTCTTCTGTTGTTCGCATGGATGCCTATGTTTAAAACATTCCTGCCTAGAGCCAGAAAATCCCCCTTTTCCTGCTAGAAAAATATAAAGGATATGCCCTTCCCTGTCCCCTTTTCAGCAAAATCTTATTCCACAGCCTTTATCATAGGACAGGATTATCCAGGACTATTATTTCATGGGACTTTTCTTTGATTGAAGGAAAAAAATTTGCTTTGGAATTTGGGTTGGAGTTTGTTTTGTTATATTTTGTTTTTTTCTGGTAGAATAGCCAAGCTTCAGATAGCAAGGTAACATGAAAAAATGTAACAAAGTTAGAAAGTTACACTCATGCTAAGCAGCTAAGAAAGGGTACCTTAATAAGATAAAATAAACATCACAAAAAAATTAAATTAAAAATGAAACATACAAGTAAATCCAGTGATAAGATACATACTTCCGTAGTTTTTATGTAATTACATTTATGGGAGTACAGGGAAAAAGAAAGCAAAACATTGCCAAGCAACCATCTGTTAGCAGCCAAATCTGCATCCAACTTTCCAGTAATTCTCAATTTATATAAGGAAAATTTATTTTAGTTGATTCAGATGGTCTATCAATTTTGGGTGTGTTTAAAAATATATGTGGTCCCAGTTCATTGCATAAAGAGAAAGAAAAGGTGAGAAAAGCACAATACAGCTAAGTACAGCTGACATGGAAAGGGACTGGAAGACTCAACAGTTTAAGAATATTTCCTATTTACCCAACTATATTCCAAACTCCAGATCTGAGATCACCAGTATAACAAAATGATCTCAGTTCTTTCCAGGGCATTAGGGTTAATGCAGGACTGAAAAAAGATGTCCTCAGTTGCCACTCACAAGTGCTTTTTTTCCCTCACTGCTCCATCTTCTCACTCATTCTTTTCCTTTTCAGTGTAGCAACATAATTAATTCAACTAAGGACAACCACCATTTTACTTACCCCAGCAATGAGAGCTCACATGCAATAAAATGAACTGTTAGTGCATCCTGGAGGGAAGGAGGAGTGAAATGTAACTGCTTTTTTAAACTTTGGATATTAGTCTTGTACACGGCTTTTTTTGTAGAAACATGGCTAATACAGATCCAACAGATTGGAATAAAAAGATCACAAGCATTCATTTCAAAATGTAATGTTTGTGTGTGTATGGGATGGAAAAGACCTCTAAGATCATTGAGTCCGAACAGTGAACCTGAAACTGCCAAGTCCACCACTAAACCATGTCCCAAGGTGCCACGTCTACGCATCTTTTAAATACCTCCAGGGATGGTGACTCCGCCACCACCCTGGGCAGCCTGTTCCAATGCTTGATAACCCTTTTGGTGAAGAAAGTTTTTGTAACATCCAATCTAAACCTCCCTTGGCACAACTTGAGGCCATTTCATTTCATCCTATCACTTGTTACTTGGGCGAAGAGACCAACACCCACCTCGCCACAACCTCCTTTCAGGTAGCTGTAGAGAGCGATAAGGTCTCCCCTCAGCCTCCTTTTCTCCAGGCTGAACAATCTCAGTTGCCTCAGCTGCTCCTCACAGGACTTGTGCTCTAGACCCTTCACCAGCTTCGCTGCTCTTTGGCACGCTCCAGCAGCTCAATGTCCTTCTTGTAGTGAAGGGCCCAAAACTGAGCACAGTACTTGAGGTGCGGCTTCACCAGTGTTGAGTACAGTGACACGATCACTGACCTACTGCTGGCCACACTATTCCTGATACAAACCAGGATGCCGTTGGCCTTCTTGGCCACCTGGGCACACTGCTGGCTCATGTTCAGCCGGCTGTCAGCCAACACCCCCAGGTCCTTTTCTGCCAGGCAGCTTTCCAGCCACTCCTCCCCAAGCCTGTAGCGTTGCATGGGGTTGTTGTGACCCAAGTGCAGGACCTGGCAATTGGCCTTGTTGAACCTCATACCTTTGGTTTTGGCCCGTCAATCCAGCCTGTCCAGATCCCTCTGCAGAGCCTTTCTACCCTCAAGCAGATCAACACTCCCGCCCAACTTGGTGTCATCTGCAGCCTGACTGAAGGTCCACTTGATCCCCTCATCGAGATCATTGAAAAAGATATTAAACAGCACTCATCCCAGTACTGAGCCCTGGGGAACACTGCTTGTGACCGGACGCCAACTGGATTTAACTCCATTCACCACAACTCTCTAGGCTCAGCCATCCAGCCAGTTTTTTACCCAGCAAAGAATACACCAGTCCAAGGCATGAGCAGCCAGTTTCTCTTGAAGAATGCTGTGGGAAATGGTGTTAAAGGCTTTACTAAAGTCCAGGTAGACATCATCCACAGCCTTTCCCTCATCCACCAAGTGGATCACCTTGTCGTAGACGGAGATCAGGTTGGTCAAGCAAGACCTGTCTTTCGTAAACCCATGCTGACTGGGCCTGATTTCCTGGTTGTCCTGTACATGCTATGAGTGGCCTGACCCTTCTTCCAGACGTCGTAAACTCTGTTTTTCCCTGAGTTCCAGCCAAAGCTCTCTGTTCAGCCAGGCCAGTCTTCTTCCCTGCTGGCTCATCTTTCAGCACATGGGGACGGTCTGCTCCTGCACCTTTAAGATTTGCTTCTTGAAGAATGTCCAGCCTTCCTGGGCTCCTTTGCCCTTCAGAACGTCCTCCCAAGGCACCCTGTCAACCAGGCTCCTAAACAGGTCAAGCCCTGCCATCTGGAAGTCCCAGGTGGCAGTTCTGCTGACCCCCTCCTTACTGGTCCAAGAATCGAAAACTCTGTCATTTTGTGATGGCTGTGACCAAGATGGCCTCCAACCATCACATCACCCACAAGTCCTCCTCTGCTTGCAAACAACAGGTCCAGCTGGGCACCCTCCCTAGCTGGCTCACTCACCAGCTGTGTTGTCTTCCACACACTCCAGGAACCTCCTGGATGGTTTCCTCTCTGCTCTATGGCATTTCCAGCAGACATCTGGTAAGTTGAAGTCCCCCGCGAGAACAAGGGCCAGCGATTGTGAGACTTCTCCCAGCTGCTTATAGAAC
>Ga0065711_1007136_pt1 | contig 22241 bp, 9 predicted proteins | sample Hoacrofraction12_FD_59098 | JGI IMG/M metagenome (GOLD analysis project Ga0065711, IMG submission 59098) | Hoatzin crop microbial communities from Cojedes, Venezuela - Epithelial fraction 12 v2 (version 2) | ecosystem: Host-associated > Birds > Digestive system > Esophagus > Crop | place... | reverse complement strand
TCTTCTAGAGTCAGGCTTTTCCTCTCCTTCGTTTTGTGATTTTTGGTTTTTTTATATATATAGGAAACAGCATATGTTTGTCCCTTTCATCTAGTATAATTATAACACACAGCATCAGTGAATTTTCTGTATGGATCTATTTTAATTCCTACAGTTAATAGCATTTTATGAGTTACTAAGTGGTAATTATAATCCCTAGAAAGATCCATTGATTTAAGTTCTTGATGTGGCATGTGATGGATACCTAGATATATAAAAGATAGAACTCTTTCCTGAGTTCTGTATTTCAAAGGCATATATGCTACAGAATTGCTTGTATGCTACCTAGTAAATCAGTTTTACAGTGTCAGAAAATTAACGCTATTCCATTAAACTCACAAATGAATTTAGATCTAGCTGCAATTAATGTTTATTAAGGATATGTATGGTCTTTGCATGAGAATTACTTTTCTGCACATGGAAAAATTAATCAGTCTAATCAGTTCCAAAATAACGTATAATGTCATCTCGATATCAAAGTTCAAAGTATTGATTACATGTAGTTGATGTTTATTATATAGTTAGTTAAAATGAATATATTTTTCCTTATGTGCTTGATGAATGTTTCTTAAAGTATTTATAAAATAACTCTAGTAATTAAGAAACTCTTCTGAAAATGTAAAATCACAGAATGGTTTGGGATGGAAGGGACCGTAAAGGTCATCTGGGTCCAACCCCCCTGCCCTGGGCAGGGACATCTTCCACCAGACCAGGCCAGGTTTCTGAGAGCTCCATCCAACCTGGCCTTGAACACTGTCAGGGAGGGGGAAGGCACAGCTTCTCTGGGCAACCTGGGCCAGGGCCTCACCACCCTCATCGGGAAGAATTTCTTCCTAACATCTAATCTAAATGTGCCCTCTTTTAGTTTAGAGCCATTCCCCCTTGTCCTATCACTGCACACCCTTGTGAAAAGCCCCTCTCCATCCTTCCTGTTGGCCCCTTCAGGTACTGGCAGGCTGCTCTAAGGTCACCCCAGAGCCTTCTCTTCTCCGGGCTGAACAGCCCCAACTCTCTCAGCTTTTCCTCACAGCAGAGGGGTTCCAGCCCTCTGATTTCTGTGGCCTTCTCTGGCCCCGCTCCAACAGCTCCGTGTCCTTCTTGTACTGGGGGCTCCAGACCTGGGCAGAGATGTAGTTATGCACTGTTTAAATGGACCAGACAAAAGCCCTCTCTTCAGAGTCGTACTGTGTGATTTGTGCTGTGTGTCAGTGGATTTTTAAGCGATGTTTAAGCAATCATGCACAAAACTGGTAATTTCTTGTTTGCTTTTGTAGAAAGGAAGGGAATGTATTACTATTAACTGCAGCATAGAACAAGTGAAAGACAAGAAATAGAACTTCAACGGCTTAGCACATCCTAGGATAAATAAAGGCTATTTCCAATACAGTTTTTTGTCTAAAGAGGGGTGTAGAAAGGAAGCAAATTGGAACTGGTAAGAAAATATTCTGGGGGCTAAAAGTACAGCTTGGCTATTCTAAGCATGTGCATCTCAGGATACGAAGGATGGTGACCACACCACCTGTAGCGATTTACGAGAAGTCGTGGAGAACTGAGCAGCTGCCACTAGGATGAGAAATGGGCTGCTGATTGATAGCGTGATCTTGAAAATTACAGCCATGTGCAAGAGTCCTAACTTTAAGTCTTAGTAACATACTGAAACAAATATTGCTTTTGCAAACACTCGGTTTCTCCTGTTCTGTTTCTCGATAAGAATGAAGAATATCAGGCACGTGTAATATTTAAATGATCTAACAAATAACTGACAAAGGGAATGTAGGAATACAGGAAGCTTCATATATGTGGAATTAAGTGTTTGTGACGGCAGGAATTAGTAAAACAGTGGTTTGCAAAGTCTCTTTGAAAAACTAATGGAAATTGACTTGGATGACCCAGGGGCTGAAGACTGCCCAGAAGACAATGGTAAGCAACAGTGTGTTGAGCCGGGATGTGAAGGGCGAGAAGTCTGTAGTGGGGTGTTGGAGATCAATTTTATGTCTGATCTAATTTAACATTTTCATTAGTGATTAACAAGTGATGTAATCAGAGTTTTAATGAGTTTCCTCAGATAAAGATGTACAAAGAAACAATACAGACCAATAAAGTCAGTTCAGAGATCTAGAGAGGTTAAAAACATAGGCAAGTTTGTGGCCTCTCCAATCAAAAGTCTTGCTCATGTGGTGAAAAATCATTGAAGCATAGAGAATTGTGGACTTTTTGTATTAAAAGCACACATAATGTGGGGATAACAAGAGAATCTTTGTGTGCAAGTCCTGATCACAGAATCACAGAATGGTAGGGGCTGGAAGGGACCTCTGTGGGTCATCTAGTCCAACCCTCCTCCCGAAGCAGGGTCACCTACTTGTCCAGGTGGGTCTTGAATATCTCCAGAGAAGGAGACTCCACAACTTCCCTGGGCAGCCTGGGCCAGGGCTCCGTCACCCTCAGAGGGAAGAAGTTCTTCCTCGTGTTCTGCTGGAACTTCCTCTGCTTCCATTTGTGCCCGTTGCCCCTTGTCCTGTCGCTGGGCACTACTGAAAGGAGTTTGGCCCCATCCTGATCAATAGGTGCCTTACATCTGCAATCTGGGCTGTGTGCCAGGTGAGAGGAAGATGGGGAGTGCCTTGGTTCTCCTCTCCAGCATTTATTTGCATGTGGATGAGGGCTGGCATTTCCACATTTGCTATCATGTCCACAGTGGCTAGTTCTTCTTTGCTTGCTGGCATCATCTATACTTCATATTTTCCACTCGCCTACAGACAGCAACATAAAGTGGTGTAACCAATGTGAGGGGAGGAAAATAAAAGAATGATCTGTTTGAGTTCATTTGCATGGCCTTTTGGGCTCGGACAGGGAATACCTCTCTAAAGAGAGAATTAAAAGTTCACTCATCAGTAAATTTTCATAGAGAAAAAAGTTGGAAAAATGCACCTGGGCTGTGGAGTCTGAATGCTGCTTTGAACTTTTTGCTCTAGTTTTTTGGTTCCTTTGCTGGTGATCTGATTAATTTTGGTTATTGTTCCAAAACCAGCGTGTAATAAGTGACCGGTATGTCTTTCATGCCACCTCTGTTGCTATTTTTGTGCACTTTTTACACGGCAAGACCGCTTAATGCAGCGTTTTGTGCTGGGGGCCAGGATTTTCTAGAACAATTTACAGTTCAAACCAAAAGTTACGTTTCGGGTGGCTGGATCTTTCACTTTGCCCTGGCACAGTTTCCTACCTATGAGCCCACAGTGACTTGGAGTAGCAGTAGATAGGAGAGCTACAAAAGCTACTCTGATTTATAGGAAGTGTGTGGAGGGAAATCTAGGTGGAGGCACTTAAAAATGTTGAAGTACCCTTTACTTAAGACTCTAAGTGTTTATCCTACTGTGTAATGGGGTTTCAACACCTGAAATCTCAAGGCACTATAAGCATCTTGGTTGTTCTTAGCTTATATGTTAAAATGGAAAGCTGACGGTTTCTTAGATAGCCAAAGTGGAACACAATCAATGTCTCGGCTTAACTTTCTCAATTTTTCTTCCATTCTGTGCCGAACTTTCTATATGCTTCCAATTATAGCATAAAACCATGTCTACAATTTTCCTTTGGATAGCAGTGTAATAATTAACATGCAAATTGTGCTGCTATGCACAGCATTAATTTTAATCTTTAATGTATGTGGATGTATATGCCTCGATTGTCAAATCTAAACTTCTAGTAAACATCTTAAATCCATATTTAGGCACACACTGATTTATAGATGTGTTTTGATGCATTTCAGAATCGTGAATGCTCCCAGCACAGCTGGGAATCAGTAACTTTGACCTTACCTCATTGTGGATTGGCAGCTAGGTATAAGCTGTACTGCTGTTTGGGTTTTGGCATTCTAAGGGTTTCCTTCACGTATAAATTATCTTTATTGATATTATAAGGCGAACAACTGGAAAACTCTTCTTCAAACTTCAAGGAAAAAGGAGAAGGTGTATTCTAAATCCTGCTTGAAAGTGATAGGATTAAAGATGAATTTTCTGTGCTCAGTTCGTTAAGAAACATATTCATAGAGAAATTGCCTATAAACTACACTAAAGCTCTGCTAAATTGCACAGCTAGGTATTTTTCTGATTAAATTATTTGGCTGATGCTCTTTAGCCTGTGTAGCTTACACTAGCAGGCTTGCAATCCGATAAAACTCTTCATTTTCACAAGAGGGATGTATAACGCAAACCACTTCTGCTCAGGGTGTTTTAGAGACCTGGCTCCGAGTGAAGTCCCCTGTGCTTTTCCTTGCAAGAACTGGAGTGGCATCAGCTGTCCAGAGGAGGGCACTTGTGGCCCTCCAGTTAGCCTGTTCCAACCCCTCTCTGCTGGAGAGTGCTTCTGGCTGGGGGAAGAGGCTGCAGAGAGTCCCATCTGACCTGAGCCAAAGTGCTAGGGAGCAATTACGGGTTACGCACGGCATCAGTTTGAAGATTTGCTCGCAGGTTTCTGCTGTGAATTGGCGTATTTATCACATAAGCTGCTATCAAAACCAAGCAACACCTTTCAAGTGCTGTTAGGACTGAAGCTGGTGGCTGCAGAAGACCACCCTTGTACCATGAGGGCCAAAGGCATTTTCTGCCCAAAATTCAGTCCAACCTATTAGACTTCATAAATATTTTGAGAGAAACACTGGGGTGTTCTGGGCAAGGAAAATGGGGTTTCTATGTTTGTTGGAGGAAAAGGAGGACGAAAGGGTCATGGGACATCATACTTGATGCAATATAATTCAGTATTTGAGGTTTCACGGAAAAAACTTAGTATGCAAACAAGTTTATGTGACTGTTAAAGTTTTTAGTCTCCAGCTAATTATGCCTGTGAAACCAAAGTAGATATTTGAGTATCATAGGTGGACATGAATTTGTTTGACCCTATGGCATCAAAACCATGACACCTAAGTTCTAGGGTACAAACACAGCAGTCAAACACAGCAGTCAGATTTGCCCTTGAGGAGTCTGTGGGCAAGTTAGGAAGGCCAGCCTAAGACACTTTAACTTCTGTGCCTAATAGATGAGACGCAAAATGTGGTAACTTTGGGGAATGTTTTTGTGTGAGGTTAGAGAAATAAAACTTAATCCCAGGGCTTTGCCTCAGATAAACAGGTTTGATAGCAGAACAAACATTTTGAAAATGCCCATGTTGTGAAAAATCACGGAATTCAGTAGCTAAAATTAAATTGGTCTTGCAAGTAACTTCTGGTTAAGTGGATCTTTTTTTATTAAGAATGTCCTTATGAACAGCTACAGCTGAACTGACTGAGACCCTGTATTACTGTGCAAAAAAACCCCCAACCATCTTAAATCACTTTTCCAATGGTCACTGAACCTTTCTAACCATGTCTTCCTTCACTGCTCTGTTGGAACCAACAGGACCAACTAGCGAGGCCTGTGAACTTGTATCATGTGTCACATACAGCGTTCTGAAGTTGAGGATTTAATCCTCTCCTGGGCTAGAGAAAAACATTTCTTTAGCTAATTGCAATGCCAAAAATGTAGTTTTGTTTTAAATACTTTGTTGGATTTTAGTGGAGGCTTTTTTAAAACTGAGAAATGTGTGTCTTGCACCTATTGAAGAGAGAAGACTAGAAACAAATCTTGATAAGGTAGAAAACAACCATTTTGACTTTTATAGATGCTATTTATTTTCCAATAAATGAATGTATTACAGTTGCATCAGTTCAGACTTCTCTGTTCTGCTGATGGCAAAAGTGTCAGGCGAGTCTGTGCTTTCCCTCTATGGGGAGGATGTGGAGGGGTGCATGGCAGTGGCATCTCTTTGCTTTTTTTACTGACTACTTTTCGTGTATTAGTCTTACTGAATGGATCAACTGTAGACTTTTTTGTAACTCTCCCTTCAGTTACTGCAGTGATGCTGTGGCTATCGTGAGGTGTGAGGAAAAGATTAGCTTTTGTGAGGAGACTGCTAGACCAGCTGATGTGGTTTGGAGGAAAGGGAGAAGCTATCTGACCTAGTCCTGGCCTGAAAGTTTGCTTGTATGTATTGAACATTATTAGTTGAGAGATAAGTCTCTTCTCCCTATAAATCTTGCCTTGCTTAGTTTTCCCTCTGAGATTTCAGCATATCAAACTAATTGAGTAACACTAGATACAATTTGCAAAGTAGTGTCATCAAATTCATTCCGGTTGTTCCTCTATACTGTGTTTCTCACCAGTGCCCTCTTGAGTTCTCATTAAGTGAAATTTGATGAGCTGTGATGATATGAGGGTCACCTTCCCTGATTCACAAAGAAGCTGCTGAGCAACAATATTCTACAAAGGATTACAGAACTAATCCTCTAATTTCTCTCCCTCCAAAGACCGTCTTATCTGTTCAGGCTGGCATGACAAAAAGGAAAAACTGGCAATTCTTATTAACATATCTGTACAGTACCTGTGGCTGAGATGATCCTGAATTTAGACTGGCATAGTCTTAATGCTGACTAAAAAACAGGTCATGAAAATAGCTGTATGCATCCTAAGGAAATAAGAAAGTCTCGGAAGATATTTGACTGAGGTAAATGCCTGCTCCATTTAAGAGGGCAGAGCAGTGCTGGACTACATCAGCTGAGGTTTGTCTTTCCCAAATTCAGATTCTGTGTTGAAGAGCACATATGAAGGTTACAAAAAAGGCTGTATGGAAAGCCTTGAGTACACCTCTCCTATGAAATGACAGGGATGAGGAATTGAGGGCGTGTGATGGGGTAAGGAGAATGTCCATGTGTATTAGCAATGTGTTGGTTGTGAAAACCCATGAAGGCCCAGTCTTTTAACTGCTTTTGAAAAAAATCCCATGCATTTAAATGTCAGGTAGATGCCCGTTATAATGAACTTAGTTTTTTTTTTGTGTGTGTGTGTGTTAAATCCAATGGGGTGGTTAATGATTAGTGTCTATAGGACCAGGAACACTTTATGAAGAGCAGTCAGAGGACTATGACAATGTCTATTCTTTCTTGGTGTAGGTGGGAAGGTGTTAAACAGCTCCACTATGTGACAGACGCTGCTGTTGTAACTGGTATCAATTTTTCTATTTCTTCTGTCATTAGAAGGAAGAAAACATGAATAATAGAAAGGGCTAGTAGCCCTTTCTGATAGAAAGTATGGCTCTAACCAAAGCATCATTTCTTTGTCTCGATGTTTTCATAGACATTCATTAGTGGCAGACTCATGACTTCATCTGGAACAAGTATGAATCTGCCCTTGGTCCATAATGTAGATAATGAACAGAGCTGGTACTAATTAATACATCCCACAGCTCTATCTTCAGCTTGCTAGAAGTGTTTTTCTACTGGACAGTTGTCTGAATTTCCTTCAGCACAGACATTTGTGGTGACTATTACTAAAGATAGCAAAAGTAAGTATTTTAACTTTTTTTTTTGAGGCTCTGGGTAAGCATTTTAAAGATTAAAGTAAAGACAGCAGAAAGAAAGCTTTGTGGAAAGTCTAACCTGCCACACGTAGTGCTAAGGAACTTGGAAAACTATTTCAGGCTATAGAGGCCTGATGAGAGAGCAGGTAGTTTCACTAATTGAACCCTGCTATAGGTAGCAGCAAATAAAGAATGGTGAGGAAAAGGGAAGCATACCTCATGATTTTAAGGAGCTTGGGCAGAGGCTGCTATAAGCTCTGATACCACACATCTGACTTCTGTCATCCAAAACACACACACACAACTTATTGCCTAGATCATTATCAATGTCTCAGAAAATATAACTTATTATTTTTTGGTCTAATGACCTGCCTCATTCTCTAAAATGTTTCCATTCTGATGTCAACTAATAGGCATTTCATTCTGGTAGAGGATGCTGGAAGGTATGGGATGACTAGAAGAATTTTTGGGTCGCTTATCTATAAAGCATGTAAAAAAAAAAAAAAAACACCCTTCATGTGCAAAACAAGATATTAAGGTGCCCTGGTATGGAATGAAGCAATTTATTGTATAGTTGTATTAATGTACTATAACCTATTCAATTAAGTAGATGTTTTCTTAACTGATGCAAACTGTAACCTCTCAATGCTAGTGGATGTTATTCACTCTTTAGTATCACTTTAGTGTATTGATTCAATGAATATGATTTACTCTAGCAGCAGAAGTGATATGCGTAAGGTCTGGTTTAATCTCTTTTGCAGTCTGTCACTGGTCATTGCCATCTCCAAAAAGTTTATTCTCCCATCACGTATGCACCCCAGACACTGACTGTATGTTTCCTTCTTCTGCCAGTTCCCTCTTGTGCCATACTGGTTCCTGTCTTAATTTGACTTCAGTCTCTTTCCACTAGCTTTGTTCCCTCTGCTTGTCTCTAATGCAAAACACATCATGACTTCATACAATCCAAGAAGAACTTTGGATCTTAATTACTCTGTATGTCTCTCCCGTACTTCTTCCTTTTCAGTGCTTTCTGCTTTGCTTCTGTGAAATTCTTTCTTTGTCTTTCAGTCTGGCTTTAGATTTAATACTACCAAGACCATAGTAGTAAATTCTCACTAGAAATATACTGAATGAACAGCCTAGTTTACTGTCTTTACTCTTAATGCTTCTTATCTGGTGGTTCTGATAATAATTAAGCTATTACCTCTGAGCAACCAGTTCACTCCTGTGCCTTTTCTGCTCAGTTCTCCGATTATTTTGTCTGTCTTAGAGTGATTTAGAGAAAATTACTTGGATAGAGGTAGTAAAAATAGAATCATACAAGCACAGAATACATTAAGTTGCAAGGGGGCTCTGAAGCTCTCTTACTCCCACACCCTGCTCAAAGCAGGTCCAGTTGTCTCAGTCTGTTCAGCTGAGTTTTCAGTATATCCAAGGACACAAATTGTACAACCTCCCTGGGCAACCTGTTGCAGTGTTTGACTGTTCTCTGACTTTTTTTTTTTTTTTTCTTCCCCACCTGCTCTAAGGATTTGATATTGCTGCTAAGAGTTTGCTCTCTCCTATTGTCCAGGAGTCTTCTACTTGGAATTTAATATGCTTCACTGCTAGAAAGTAACTTTATACTTGAACTGAAGTTTGCCACTCTAGAAAATTCTGAAGGTAACTTTTCTTAGCACTACACTTGTCTGAGAATTTAAATAAACATTATTCTTCATTTTAGAAAAACATTTGCATATGAAAAATATCAACTAAGCCCGTAATTACAAAATTGAAGGGAAAATAGCATAAAATTGTCCTGATTGTATTGTCCAATGGATAATAATTCAATGTATTTTTTGGTGAATGCGGGAGTGATATGATAGCAATAATTTCAATGTTTGTTTCAATGTGTGTGGTGTTTTGGGCATTCAGTAATTCTTTTCATTGGCACCAAAGTGAGGAACATGACAGCTTCAAATGTTAAAGCACAATTTCTCTGATTTCTAAATGCATATTACAGGCAACTCTTGAAGTCAATATTGATTTAGGTGTCAAAGCACCTCTCAGTAAGAGTAAAATCGAGAATCCAGAGGCATATGAAAGACTACTATATGATTGAATATGGCAGCATTTTATCATAGTGTATAAAACTGTCTACAAGTCAACCAGTCATAACTAAAACAACCTATGCAATCTGAGTGCAGCCATTCACAGTGGGATGTGCTCACTCCAAGGGCTGTTACAACAACCACTATTGCAGCTTCCAGCTGTATGAGCCTGGATGAATAGATGGGTACTGCCTTTGTGCTACCATTACTGTGTGACTAAGATGCTGTTTCCTATGTATGCTTGTTTAAGTCCAGCCTTCAGAACTGGAAACTAAGCTATAATCTAAGGTTTCCACAGGACAGTTATGTATAAATATGCAGTTTAGAAATATTAAAGGGCAAAGATAACCTGCCTGGGAGGATAAATTATATGGGCCAGGGTATCTCCATATCTCCTTCCTTCCGTCTGAAGTGGCATTAGTTTCTGACTTACTTTTAAACTCGAAAGACAAAGATAGAAATTTCCTTTGGATTAATTGTCATCTTTCCAATATTTCTTAATTCTGTGTAACCTTTCTGTCAGATTGTTTTCAAAGGCTGAATGATTAATCCTACCTGTCCTGAGAACACAGCTAGGGACGTGAGACTTCATTTTTGACAGTTACCAAGCTCTTGCTGGAGTAGGCAAACCTGCGAGAGAAGCAACACAATTTTGGAAGCAATTTGTGAAAAGGGTGGTTCTCCCCACTTTAATTTTGCTTGATTTGTATCTTGTAGCAGATTTGAGAATTAACAGAATAACTTCTCTGCTTTCATTTGGCTATTTTGTGCTTCCCTTTTTGATTAGAGTGATCTTGGTGAACATTCAGAGCGTTTGGCTGTATTTTTGCCATCTGCTTGTTGCCAGAGAGTTGCTGGTCTGTGCCTGCCAGATAGGAAGGGCTTTCCTCAGTCTGTCCCTTGATGCTGACATCTGGAGCTCAAAAGAAGGCTTACCCCAATACCTCGGTCTTTCAAATTTGTCTCGGGCTTGTGTATGTGCAGTTTAATGGGATTTATAAAGACTTAAAAAAAAAAAATACATATAAAAACCTCTGTCCTTATTAGTTACTTTGTCTGGACTCACTTTTAAAACTAGGCAAGATTAAGGTTGCAACACAACAACTTTCTAATAAAAGAAAGTCTTTTGTTACAGAGGTGGAAAACGTGGTCACAAAAAAGAATCATAAAGCTGTGTAACAATTTCAAATTATATGTAACAACAGTTCATTTTCATCTTAGTGCTTGTCTGCCAAGAATCTCAAGGAAAGTTTGGCCTTGAAAGCCAAGCAAAACGCAAGCCCAATGCTCCTAGACTGTCTGACACTGTTACCTTAAAGTAGCCTGAAGTTCTGATGTGCTACCTCTGTTTCCCGGTTCTGAGTGTCTTTTCCCCTTTTGCTTGGGATAAAATGTTCTCTGCCTCTTCTGAAGCTTCAGAAATGTTATTTCCTTTTTTCTTATGAATACTCTTGATTTATATACCTCTTGTTAAAGTTGATGTGGTAACTCATGGTTGCGCCGGTTTTGAGTTGCTTCCCTTGCACATAAACACTCTTTGTATTTAAGAAATAGCCCTGGAATCACTAAAGACCAATGAGGTCTCTATAAAGAATAAATTTGAAGATGGCACTTCAGTCAGGACTGAAATTTGGGTTTGTGTTGCCTCAGAGGAAACAATAAAACTTAAATATGTGTAATAAATCAGGTCAAATAAGTAGGCTTGATAAATCGCCTTTGGGCCAAACCCTGGGCTTCGGAGATCTTTCAGTTTATTTTGACTGACCCCATTTAATGGGCCAGGTCTGAGATAACCCTGTTAGCACTGCTGCAGGCAGCTACTGCAGCAGTTGGGTAAAACTTGTCAGCAGATGAATGCTTTTGATATGTTTACAGTAGTGTTCGTATCAGTAAGTGTGTGTCAGTATGTTATGCTGCAGCCTGAGTTTTATTGTATGTCTCTTATTATGCACTTCTGTATTCTTTCCCTTTCAGAAAACTGGGGAAATCATATCTCTGATTAAACCAGTACCAAAGCTGAAAAATCTTGGACTGTCACTGAAGTATTTTGATTAGAGTAGATCATGCCTCCTTTTCTGTATACAATATGTAGGCATAAATATTCAGACTTTCTAACCTGCTTGTGTCAAAGATACTTTAACCAGCATATAAGCAGCAAAAAAAGAGATGGAAATGAGTCAGGAGAGAACTTAACCCATTAAATGGCAGCTGTGTTCTTAAAATGGTCTTTTTAAGAAAAGTTAATAAAACCCTTCTATAATCCGCATAGCAGATGGGATGGAGGAGAAGGCAGCTTTAGCAGAGTTAGGACCCAAAATCTTGCAGATTCCACAACCTGAACACGTGGTGCGACATGCAGTTGACAGTCTGGCTTATCGCTGAACAATGAAGAAGCAAAAAATAATTAATTGTTCTTATACTTATCCTTGTCCAAGCAACAGAACTAGAAAAAAGGATCCCCAAAGAAAATTCTTATAGATGTGAGCTGTGTCTGTCATAAATTTGAAGTGGCATTTTTATGCCTTACCTGATTATTTAAGTTATGCTTCAGTAACTTTGAAACTGCTATTTAACTCTTTCCAGTTTAATTGCTGAGAGTAGTACTAAAATCTCCCTCATTTCATAACCACCATTCATCATAGTCAATTTATACAGGATTATCATCTGTGAAAGCACAAGAATATTTTTTTCTTTTCCCCTAGCCGTTCCTTTAGGTACTTGGATATCACTGATGACCTGGAGTTCCTTGGTAAACTGTTAATCTGTCAATTTGCTTAATCTATTAAGTAAAGGTTAATCTCTTTATGTAAAAAGACTTGAAAACTAAATAGATTTATAAGTGGATAATTCTTTCTATGCATCTAGTGAACTGGAAGGTATCAGTTCTACTGTATCTGTATGGGACCACAAAGAGCAATGGTGAGATAGCCACTACTGTAAACCTAAAAGCTCAGCCTTCAGATTGATGTGCTTCTTGACTCTAAAACATGTAACCATATAACCTTTAAGTTATATTCAAGTACTTTTCAATGGATTTGGGAAGTGGGGTAGTTTGGTTGGAAGAAAAAAACAAATGTATGGGAGAAAAGTGGGAAAGGTCTTGCTGTTTGAAGGCTTTCTTTGAAGCTTGTGTATGAGTGCGGCTTGTTCCACCTCCTGCGCTAGCCCATGGTGATGTCTTGCCACTGCTAGAGAATCGTCCCTGTAGCCATGCAGCAGCTGTGAAATAGATTTGAATGCTTCAGTTCTGGTGCCATGCTCTGCAGACATCTCATAAATGCTATAGACGAAGTATGATTTTAGTTTTTACCTTGTAAGTGGGGCAAGCTTTGACCTGATGGTGCTGATGTATGATGTCTTTCATGTCTTGCACAGCTGGTTTTGCAGCCTTACCCTTTTTCAAAGGCTTTGTGTACTATCCTATGTCAGTGTGCAATGAACATGTGAAACAATTTTTGCTTGGTTGGGGTGTCGAATACCTCAAAATTCCACTGTTTAATGGAAGTTTGCGGGAAGATCACTTCGGTTCTGATGCTGCTCCAAGTGTTTGGTGCCTTTAAAAAAAAAAAATCCAAAGCTGTTTTAAGGCTTCATAACTACCCAGTAACTTCAGCATTTGAGTTGATTCATTGCAATAGGCTCTCACCAATATCAGAAGATATATCAAGATTTTAATCTAGTAATTACTGCCATGGCATTAGGGGATGTTCTAGTCATTAGAGATGCGAATATGCTCCTTAATGGTTGAGACACCACTAAAGGGTGACAGCAGTTGCCGGGTGCTAAGGCTGCTGGTCATTGATGGTGAAGGCTGAATGCCCACTGTCGGGACCACGATTCAGCCAGTGGCTGGGGACTGGCATTGATGGGGCAGAAGGAGGTGGGGAAAGCAATCACAAATTATATTTGGCTTGGGCTACAGTGCTAGAGATAAGAGGGGTTTGCTGCTGCTGGAGTCAATAGGGATTTGTCACCGTCTTCCACATGAGGCCTCTTCACCGTAGGAACGTTTCTGTGCATGGATCTGGCCAGCATGTCTCCACATTAAATATTAAACCCTCCAACTATTTAAAAGAGAAAGAGAGCCACTTAGGAGGGTTTTAGATGGTCCCCACCTGTTACAGTGCAATAATTCTGTAACTATTGAAACATTTTAGCCATCAAAAGGGGAAAATGTGGATTTTTCTGTTCCCTAGGGACCTCTCTATGACAGCAATTAAAGACTTTCTATTAACCACATGCAAAGTGTATCTGCTTCTCTCTCTGACTGATAACCCGTGATGGAAGTTAACCAGTATGTCACACTAACAACTCTGCAAAAATCTTCAGCTTCAGGTCTTGAGTTTGCAGGTTGAACTCTCTGCAGTTCTACCTCTCAACTCCTTTTGTCTTATTTTTTTGTTTGTTTTGATGAAAGACAAATACAAAATTAAACACAAAATACCAACTTTAGCTCTGGAGGCAAAGCAAGCAAGCTTTGATTCCCATCCCCCAGGCCGTATGTCTAAGACGAGAACGAGAAGTTAAAAGAAAATCCTGAATCATGAAAGCTTGTTTTAAGACTTCTTTCAGCAGTTTAGCATGGCTTCAGTTGCAGAAAAAACACATCCGTATGTTGCATTTTCAATCTTAAACGTCAACTTTTAGTTCACATCCAATTATGTTCTCTCGCTATGTATTTGTATGTATAGATCAATTTAAGATTCCGTCATTACAGCGTTTTCTATTGTATTGAATTATAATTAAGAGATTTTTCTTCAGCTTTTAATTGCATAGAACCTAGTTTTTGAGACCAATTTAGAGATCTACCTGTTGGAAGAAGAAGCTGTATTCTTGGATTTCTCCTGGAACAGTATGAGACTGTCAGTTCCTATTTTCAGGTCCAAGTTTTCAAGTCTAGAGACTGGAAGTTCCGTTTACTCTGGTGGCTGGAGAGAAGCTCTGCTCTGTCCTGTGAGTAGAAAAGAGTGTGGTTCATCTGTCTCTTGGGGACTTTCATTCTGGGAGAGAGTTTGTATCTTTTTCAAAGAGCTTTAGCAGTTATGAGGTCACCTGTTTTGTAAAGGTCATGCTCTCTACTTTGTTACAGTTGGTAGAAGTGGAAAAGGCAAAAAAAGGAAATTTTAGAGACTTCAGCTCTTATCAGCTTCAGTGGCGTTTTATGTGGAGTCCCCCCCTGTTTTTAGTCCTCTCAGTTTATTGGCATCATTTTTGCTGAGGGAAGAGAAAGCTGAAACTATAAAGATAATGCCGAATTTATTTCCCACAGTTACTGCTTAAGATGAATGGCCTCCTTGTCACTTAAAGGTAACATCAATCAGGTAAAGAGGAAAACTTCATTACAATCCTTTCTGAGTAGCAATGTTAATTTAGTCTGCTTGAATACATTCATTTTTCATGCTTTCTAGGCTAGACTGGCGATCTAGGCATAATCTGGACACACTAAAGACTTGAAAATATTTCTGCTGAAGTCTGTCCGTAATACCTTCACATTTTAAAATAATTGTGTGCAGGCTTCTACATGCAGGGTGAATAAATGTGACAGTTTCTGCTTCTTAAAAAAACCCCCAAAACTCAGCTTTGTATAATTGCATTTTACAGAACTGTCAGCTGGGAAAAGTCCTTGACAATAAGTAATGCTCAGATTAAACTCAAGATGCAGTACACCACTCACACTAGCAATTCTTCTCTGAATAAGGAAAATAAACAGATTAAGCAAGAAGGTATTGTGGTGCTTTAATTCAATAATTAGTTAGAAGTAAGCAAAGACACACATTCTCTGCTTTTGCAGTGACCAGCCTGACAGCATTGCAACAGCTTTAGATTTTCAGTTTCTGCTTACTCCATTGTTGTTATTGCTACAAGACAGATACACAACTTCNATTTTTTGGGGTAATATTCNTTTCTCTGTAAGCCTCAGAAAATGAAAACACAATTTCTATCTGTAAANAGACTGTGAAAATGGNAAAAGCTCCCCTCCAATGTGTGTATGTGGGCGAGTGAAAGATTATTTTTTTGAGAAGCCAGCATTATATATGCCAGAAGAGAAAGGTCTGATTAACATTTCTGTGTGGCTGCAGCAATACATTGGGTTCTTCCTGTAATTAAACTTGCACAGTAGATACTTCATGGAGGTTAAAGTTGAAACTCTGTTTTTATGGGGCAAATACTGATATGACTGAAATTGGAGGCAAGTTCCCAGTAGGGTAAGGCTGGAATTTTGCTTTCCTGCTTTATTTTTTTTATCCTTAGGAGCATAATACTAACTGAAGAAGAAATACCCTATACAGTTTTAGATCACACACCAGTCTGCTTGTTGCTTTCCGAGTGACTGTTACTATGACTTCTGGTCAAAGAGATAAAAATAATAGTTGGTGATGTAGCTATTGATTATAGCCCACCTGCACGGAGGTCTGAGAAGGGGCAGCACTGGAATACCCAGATGATGTGAAAATAGTAGAATCAAAGAAAATACTGTGGTTGCTTAAGAAAAGATTGGCAAAGTAGACAATTCTTTCATAAGCAACAGCTTTCTCTGTAATCACTTTATTGAAGCTGGGCAGCATCACATGTTGGGAAAACATGTAAGTTGAATGATATCTGCATAGCAGGTTCCTGTTTGAAGAGATGGTAGTGCTACCACCGTTATCCTTGTCAGGGCTACACTTGTCAAAGAGGCGAGGAGATGTGGAAGTGCATGCTAACTGCCTCCTGTGTCAGCGACCAGCTTCAGCATGGCCACAGATGGTGTAGTGGGGAAAGAGTTGTGCTTGCTTACAGCCGTTCTATCCTGATTGCACCTGCATCTCAGTCTTGGCAGAACCAACACTGAACATGCATGGCAAGGGACACTCCTCTGTAGCTGAGACTACTTGAGATAGTCCATGTGACACTTCCAGAATTAACTACATAAAGAATCTCAGGTCTTGGCTAGACTTTACTTGGACAAAATAAAGCTGGAGAAGTTTTGATTGTGAAGGGGGGGAAGTATGATAGGAAGTTCAAATCTCTGTAATCTAGGTTGAGAGGAAGGACAATTATGGTAATATGCAAATATTTTCTTTAACTTTAGCAAATGCTCTGAGCTGCTGCTTGAACATGTGCTCGCGTGAGCTGATTTGAGGACTCTTACTCTTCTGTTCATGTTGTCTGTGTGCTGGGAAACAATATTTTCTGCACCTGCATTTCTTTTGGCAGACTGGCTGCCCATTACTTTCTGCTTCTGCCTTAATTCTTTCCTTTTCTTAGTTCCTGCTTATGGTCGCTCTTTATTCTGAAATCTTTTCTGTCATTATGAGTTTTGTTATGATGTAGAACCTAAAACCAAGCTAGAACAACATAAATTCAAGTCTTCCTTGACACAACTCCCTGCAAAAGGCCAACTCTGTACTGAAGAGAAACAATGTTGGAAGGTCATCAGCTGATATAAAAATATACAAATATATTTTTGAAATCTTAATTCATGAGGATGGAGCCTATGCTGTGTATTCTGAAATATTCAGTAGTAGTGACAAGCTTATCGGTTAGCAAAGAAATCGGTCTGGTTGTCAGGTGCTCCAGCATGCTTTTTTGTGAGCTGAGTTATGAACGTTTCTCCAAGGACATGAAAGGCAAGTTTACAAGTGGAACGTAGAGTGCTGTAGTTAAACATTATGCGGAGTTATAGATCAGTATTTAAAGGGTGAAAAGAAAGGCATCAGTCTCTTTTCTACAGCTCAAACTATTCATTACTCAAACTATTCATTTTTCTCTGCCGAAAGAGCAGAGAAAGCTGTTGTAGGTTAAGAGCAGTAGTTTCTAAAAAGCTTGCTTAAGGTTGTGTAATCCAACAAATGTTTTATCTGATTTCTCTCACAAAAGTTTCCCATTTGCTAAATAAGTACATTGGGAGAGGAGGATAGTCTGTGTATTGATCCGTTATGTTGATTGTGCTTGGATCATAAACATGTTTTAACATGCAATCTGGCTGCGTCTGCCCTTTTGGAGCACGGTACACCTGGCTGTAAGGCTATAATTAACATTCCGTAGCTGTGCAGTGAAGGTACAGCCTTCCCATCTGTCTGTTCTGCACCAGGCAGGTAAAAGATGAAATCTCATTCTGCATGTGGAGTTGCGACGTGGTTCCTGGGGCACGGCTGAAGCTGCTGCCTCTGCTGTTACAAGTCCCTTCCAAGCAGCTCCAGTGACTGCCTCTGAAGGAGCTGCTTTGGTCACAGGCCAGCCTGAACCTGACCCAGCTTGCCTCCCCCTTTGATCCAGCTGGAGAGGAAACTCATCCCTAGAGTCTTACACAATTCATCCTGCAGATATCACAGAATTGCAAAGTTGTCTTTGAGAACAGGAGAAATGGGAAGCTACGGAAGGAAAATGAATTTTCAAAAAGAGGAAAACCTTCTTTTATGCAGAGGTCCCATCTCTTCAGGGCATGGAGGCTCAGGAGAATTGCGGGAAGCCTGGCTGGAGGAAGGAAGAGGCAAATGGAACCTTTTAGGCCAACATCTGTAAGAGGTGTACTAAGCACAGAGTAGAATTGTGGGCTTGCTATAAACAGCTAGAAGTCGTATTTAAAAACCAAAATGCTTCCCTCTTACTTCCATTTTTTGGTAGTGTTTTCTCCTCTGTTTTGTACCTACCTGTTTACTGTTTAGAGGCTCCTTACTATTCTTCTAACAGTGTCAGCAGGCTGTATGTCAAGTAAGGAGCTGATGGGGAAGACCCAGCACAACAGTGCCCAGCAATGTGGCCTTTGTCTGTATTAGAGCTACTTAACGCTTTGATGTGTAATCGTAAAATGCTTATACAGCCACTTCAGCAGAGATGCTCAAGAGAAACAAAGATTGCTAGAACTGCACAATTTGCAAACAATAACTTTACGCCTTTGTTATGGCCTGGAAACATGGATTTTCAAAGCAAAATCTCCTAGGATGAAAGAGAATAGAAAAGCAAAGGAGCATGCATTCCTTTAGCAAAAATAATCTCTTAAATTTCTGCAGCAATTATATACACACATTGGCAGTTGAAAACTTGTATATTGTTTCCTTGTGTAGTCCAGAAATGGGTCTGTGCATTTCAGCTAGGATAGATGGCAATGATCATCTTATAAGGTGAAAGCAATAAATCAAAGAAAACCACAAAAAGTCAGCTATGCTGGGCATAAAGTAGTTGTCCCTAGTGGCAAGAGCAATAACACGTACAGCTAGGAGAAACCATAGAGACTGTGGAGTATTATTGGAAGACAGCAGGAATTGCATATATCCCAGGCCATACCTTCTAAAACCCCCAAAATTACTATGCTAATGCTTAAGTGTACTATTTAGTGGTAGCTGTACAATTCTATGTAATGTATAGAATAAATATTATGCCTCCATAATTCCATTCTACTTGATGGCAAAAAACCTACTTAAAAAGCAGAAGGCTGTTTTAAAAGGAACATAACCTGAAGTTATATCTTGAGAGCTAGGCTTATTACTTTTCAGAGAATAAGATACATAGTTATGACTGCCTTTCAAGGTTTTAAAGTAAGTACAGTAACCTTGTCATGGCATATTTTAAAATAATTTGTAGGAAAGAGTCACTGTTGGTGTATCTGAATATGAAATATGACTAGAAGTAATTCTTATCTCAAATTAGGACTGTAAGTGAACTGGTAGCTGGAAAAACTGTATTTTTGCAAATAAATATTAACCAAGATTTTAGAAGCACTTTTTCATCGTGTTCTTCTTTTATTTCAAGTCTTGAAGTATAAGCTTATAAAACAATGAAAGTACTAAGCGATTATGAGCTAAAATAATTAAACTAGAACTTTGTCCATTTAATTCGTATATTGCCAAAAGAGTTCATGGCTCTTAAGAAGCTTTAAGAAATTTTATTTTAAAAGCAGGTTTTGTAAGTCATGCAAGACGGGATCCAATTCTTCCTTAATGTCTAATTTTTTGTGTTTTCTTCAGTCCTACTCTACTTTTAAAATTAATCTGGATGCAGTAGTGTCAATTAGATGAAAAGCTGAACAACAATGGTTTATTTTAATTGCCTATAGGTACTACAAAAAACAAATATATGTAGATTTTGGAGCTCACTTTGTGTTGCATTGTATTGCAATTAAGAATGTGAATATGATAGTTTATTTTTGTCATGTATTTAACTTTCATTTAATGCACATTACAATAACTTATTTTTAGCATGTGACTTTGTTAATATCCCGAGTAAATTTAGTTACGACCCTCTCGTTTCATTTAGTAGCATGAGGAGTGCTTATTGCTTTATCACTTACTTGAAAATATTGCACAGACAGCAGCTAGTGCATAATTAATAGTGGCTTCAGAAATTAAAACTGAACTTTCAAAGTATGCAAGTTTCTGATCAGGCCAGGCTGTAAGCAGTTGATTTAATTTTGATGAATTTGTGTTTGAAAGGGGAAGCCCTCGGAGAAGCATTTCTGCGCCCTTAGGCTGGGTGCTTGACCCTTGGTGGCTTTTGCATCGAAGGGGTGTTTTAGTGCAGAGATAAGGAAGGAAGCAGTACTTTCTGCACTTTGCTACCTGACAAGTTACACTGAGCAAGCTTTCTGCGTGGGGTGGAGGACTGCTGATAACCAGAGAAAGTTTTCTTTCCGCTTTGGGGAAGTGTGATTTTGATAACTCCACATGGTTAAGCCTCTGTGTGTATGTGATGTGTGAACCTGCTCCCTGCCCCTGGCACCCATTCAGTCTGGCAGGTTTTGTCTGAGCAGTTACAACAAGCTTTCTACTCTCCCTGGTTTATGTGCTGAAAGGAACACATACTGAGAGGAGTCAACGAAGGAGCACAACCATCCTTCCATCCCTCAGGCTGCTGTCACTGCAGTAAGCCTTTAGGTGTTTGCAGAGCAGTGCCGCAGCCTCTCTAGGCTGTGCTCATCCCCACTCTCTCCAGGAATGCAAAGAAAAGGTCCCTCACCAGTGCAGAGCTTATGTTTATTCTCCCTCTCAGGTTCATACTACTGACGAGTCCCAGTTCTGCTTCCTAAAAACTGGGCTGAATGTTATCATTTGCTTCTCTACCGTGCCATAACTTCAAGGCAAGCTTAGGCACAGTGCTGGAAGCTTGGGAAGGATCTATGTAACAGTCTAAGCATTTTTGTATAAAAATTGATTCCATCAAAGCATAAATAGGGCTTTAACTTAGGTTGGAGAACTTCTAAAAAAGGTGCACTGGAATTCATTGGTTTTGTACATCACACTCAAAGGATTTGAGTTGTTTCAGCTGTAACAGAAAGGGATCTAAAAGAATAGGTAAAAAGGTATTGCCGGTGCATAATAAAGTCCTGGAGGCAAATACTGTTCTTCAGCCACAGTGGCAGGGCATGAAAAGAGAGTAACAATATCTCATATGTTTACGTAGGGGATATTCAGCAAGGGAGACCAGGTTTTGGTTCCGTTGCTCTTGCTGAACTCTCTGCAGCTCTCCCTGCTTCTTGCATGCCTCTCTAATGCAGAAAAGTGGGAATTCCTATCTTGGAGGACCCTGCAAATCTCTCTGCCTCTCACCTTGCATCCTCCTTATTTCTTTCCCCTTTAACAAGAATGTGATGACAAAAAACAACAGTCCATTAATTAGAGAAAACAACCCCCAACCTGGAAATATATCCTGGGCTGCCGAAATGTCATCTTTTTTGACCCTAAAAAGACCACTTCCATACTTCACTATTTTGTAGTATGGAAAAGGAGTTAATTCAAAGCAGAAATTATTTTTGGTATGGTATTTATTCAGATGCCCTGTCTGTCTTTTTAAGATATTCTGTAAAGAGTCAATGACATTGATATTATCAGTATGACTGGCATATCTACTTCTTCTACAACTATCGATGCTGTTTTCGCAATAGCAGCAATAGCAATATGTGACCACCCATCATCTGTCATACTAAGCAATTTATTTCTATACAGAAATAAGTATCTTCAATATCAATATAATCAATATATATATTTCTGTAGAGAAATGGCATACATCATGATGTTACATTAGCATACCCACACAATTATGTGGCTATGGGGAAATAATGTGCGATTTTATTAAAAACTTTTGAGCATATAAGTTTTATTCTGTTTTTTTCAATTAATTTTGAAGGCTGTCCTCAAAGTAAAGAACTATGTTGACTGAGGAAGCAATGAAATATTCTTCAGTAACGGTTCAGTTTCTATATAATAGTGTTTGCAACAATTTTAAGAGGAAACATTGGGCTAAACATAGAGCTATTTTAGTTTGCTATTTTCTGAAAGTGGCCTTTATGATAATTGTTGCTCACAGACAAAGAGTAATCAAAAATAATTCAGACTGAGTAGTCAAATGAATAAAGATGTTATGTCTACATTCTCTTAAATTGCTGGAAGGAAAGCACTATGCTTTTCCTTACTGTTTCAAATAAAATTGCAGAGCAGATATCTTTCTACAAATCCTCATGCTCAATGGAACTAACAAGCAGAAAGATATTTGTACAACGCTGACAATTTCTTGGCAAAAAGCATATTTATTAACCCAAAATATTTAGCCAAATTCCTGTCTGTTTCAATAAGTTGCTTGGTTTCAAATAGTCTCCCCCAGAACTACAGGAACAGAATATTAGCTTTTAGATTTCTTGAAAATGTTCTTCGCTTGGAAAGTCTGTTTCTCGTATGAGCATTTTTAAGGGGCAAAACAGAACCAAGTATTTCAGCTTTTTGTGAGTATTTTTGGCCTAACAATTTTTTTCTTTTT